>OGFK01001201.1_pt1 | contig 17560 bp, 12 predicted proteins | sample 1570931 | NCBI WGS metagenome assembly OGFK01 (sample SAMEA2581935, study PRJEB24529) | metagenome | biome: Human gut stool | place: China | collected 2011
GACACCCTGATTAAAAGTCAGGTGCTCTACCAACTGAGCTAATGAACCATGTTGGAGACATTCCTTATTTTCAGGGGTTGCCATATGAATAAAATTGGCTCCCCGAGTAGGACTCGAACCTACGACACCCTGATTAACAGTCAGGTGCTACTACCAACTGAGCTATCGGGGAATGTTAATGGAGCGGGAAACGAGATTCGAACTCGCGACCCCTGCCTTGGCAAGGCAGTGCTCTACCGCTGAGCTATTCCCGCATACACAACTGATATACATCATACATCAGCTATACATTATTGTCAAGGTCTTCGAGAAATTTATTCCTAAATTCTACCAGTCCTTGACTGCTTTATTATAATAACAAAAGCCCCTAGGCGTGTCAACAACCTTTTTATTAAAAGTTTTGTGAGGGGACTTTCCCCTCATCTACTTATGTTGCTCAAAGAGCCAATTGCGGATACCTTGAATCTTGTAGGCCACAGAAGCCGTCGCAAATGTTCCTCCCCCTGCTAATAAGGTGGATTGAATCATCTTGTTTTGAGCCAAGTCTGCTTGTACGAGACCATCAAACTGATCTTTTGTTGAGCTTGGGTCCCATACCCTAGAGGCGCTCATTAGGACCCCCGCTAGACCTACCTTGTCTCTTTTGCTAGGCTGACTAACAAGACTTAGTCCATTAGTCTCTTGGTTGGCTTCTGGTGTCTGGGAGGTAATCGACCAGATCTTACTAGAGTTACCTAGATTCTCCATGTGGCCTTGCCCGTCAACCCGGAATTGGGCCGCGAAAAGCTTGGGGTTCTTACCTACCAGGGCCGCTAGGATCTGGTTTCCCTCCCCTTGGGCTACAACATACATCCTTTTTTTATCGACAGGTAAGCCTTGACTGATTTGATTGATAAAGCTTTCCAAGCTAGTTAAAGCAGGATTTGTCTTATCTAAAGTACCCGAAAGAGCCCCAAACCGATTAGCCAAATCTTTTGTATAGTAAGGAGCAATTACAAACGATGGATGCTCAGCCTGCTCTTCTTGGCTTGTCCATATAGTGGCCCCATTACCACTATAAAGAGGTGTCTTTACATCATCACTCATACCCATAGGCCCCAGGAATAGGACTAAAGGATATTTCTTAGCCCGATCCAAGTTAGCAGGACTGAAGATATTATAAGGCAAATCAATAGCTGTTGAAGAATCGCGAAAGACCTCTTGTTTAAAAGCATCAAGCTCAGGAATAGTCACATCCTTAACTACGACTCCTGTTGTATTCGGTTCATACACGACCCCATCTAATCCCACTACATTGCCTACTTGCTTAATGGTTACAGATAAGTCGGGGACTAGCCCATTCACAACCGCCGTAGCCTGACTAGCACCCTTACCACTTGCGGAATTAACATCCTTATGTTCCAAGAGAAGAACTACATAGGGGCCGTCCCCTTCCAATGCGTTCATAGCCTGGACAGCAGAAAAGGTCTTATCTGGATTCTCTGCCACTTGATCTGTGGACTGGGCCAAATTAGCTAGAAAACTTGCATCAGGCTGGCTATTCATACCCCATACATAGGATACGGTCTTCCCTTCCACCTGAAAGGTATCTGTCGTCAAATCCTTGGCCCGAATAGGTTTTGGGTAGGTTAGAACTAAGACAGAGGGTTGAAGCCCATCCCCATAAACACTAGCTATCTCTGCCCCTTTATAGGTTAAGGGCCCTTCAATAGTCGCTTGGGAATAATCTCGCTCTAGGCTGCCCAAATTCACCAATTGAGAGCCCTCAGGGATATCATCAGCGCCAACAGTAGCCGCCCAAGTCCCTTGTGAAGACCCTAATAAGGCCACCAGCGTCAGACTTGCAGTCCATCCTTTATAGTTCATCACTCTATCCTTTCTTTATACATCAGGACCATCGGTCCCATCCGACTTACTAAGGGCCTATTCAAAAGACCAAACGCTAAGTATATAAATAGCAAGATTTGCTTATAAGGATAACAAATTAATATAAACCATCTATAAATTGACTCCAAAGCCAGATAACATCTAGACTTTTAGAGGATGATGAATGATTCTTTTAACCACTTAATTCATCGTATAATCAGCTTTGACATAAACAGGTGTACAATCAGTTTTACCCAACAGATATATAAGGATCTATTACAAAAAGGGCTGCTAAGCACTCACTTAGCAGCCCTTTTTGTAATAGGAATATAGGGAATCTAGATTCCCTATTTACTTCTTGATTATCTCTTTTTTATTTTTAGGGGTCTTTTTATCTTCTTCTAAGCCCATAATGACAGGCCACTTATCACGGATTTCCTTTGCCTTAGTAAGATACTCTTCTAAGGCTTGATCATCATGGCGTTCAAAGATATCTTTCACAAGCCCCACTTGCTTAAAGACCTCATCCAACCAGAACATAACATTATCTCGGTTGCCCATGAGAATTTCTCGCCACATACCTGGATGTCCACCGGCCACACGGGTAGAATCCCTAAAACCACCAGCAGACATGCGCATCCGTTGTTCTCCTTGAGGACCGCTACCAGCTACCGTCGCAATAATAGAGGCCATAGCATGAGGCATATGGGAGACCGAGGCAATACAGTGGTCATGGTCTTTAAGGGGGATTCGTTCCACCCGTGAACCCAAGCTCTTACCCATGGCTGCCAACTGATCAGCAACAGCAGGATCATAAGCCTCTTGCCCTGGATCATCAAGGACAATCCAACCCATCTTTTGGAATAGATCCTTGGAGGCCACTTCATAGCCCCCTTTTTCGGATCCAGCCATAGGGTGGATAGATACAAAGCTAACTCCATCCGGAATATGCTCATATACGGCTGCAGCGAACTCATCCTTAGCCGAGGATACATCTGTCACAATTTGTCCTGCTTTGAAAAGATGTGCTTTTTCTTCAAATAGGCGGGCATTTGTTTCCGGTGGTAAAGCAAAGACCACAATATCAGAATGAGTGATTAGCTCATCGACATTAGTCCAAGCCTGACTCACACAGCCATCAGCCAAGGCCTGATCACAAATTTCTTGGCGGCGGGCATAGCCCACGCACTCATAATCGGTATAGGCTTTCAAAGCCATAGCCAAGGACCCTCCTAAGAGGCCCAAGCCGATAATTCCTACTGTTTTATTCACACGCAACATCCTTACCTTTAATGAGCTTCTTATTCTTCCACTTACCCGATTGCCAACGGAAGACAAAGATAATAGCCCTCACAATTTCATCAGCTGCCATGGCCACCCAAATTCCTACTAGGCCCCACCCCAGGTGAATCCCCAAGAGGTAAGACCCTGGTACGGCACAGCACCACATGCCAAAGATGCCTACTAGCATAGGAGTTTTAATGTCACCAGCAGCTTGCAGGCAACCTACCATGACGATATTAACAGCCCGTCCCACTTCTAAAAAAATTTCTACCAAGAGGACTCCGTGGGCTAGGTGGATAACCTCTGGATCCGTCGTCACCAAGGAAATCAACGGTTCAGACACTAGGTAGAAGAAGGTAGCCAGGCTAACACTGATGACCACAGCCAGACCCGTAGACTGCCAAACCCTCTTAGCAACTTGCGCCTGCTGTTGAGCTCCCATGAGGAAGCCCACGATAACCTGGGACGCATTGGAGAGAGCAATGGTATACACATAGCATAACATGGCTATGATATAAACGTACACTTTAGTATTAATAACCGCTAGCCCTAGTAGGTTGACCATCTTCATAATGGTCGTCTGTGAAAGCTGGTAGGATAGAGTTTCTCCTCCGGATGGTATAGAAATCCGAAGGAGGCCTTTAAGTGTCTCCCAAGGGAAAGGATGCAGGTATTTCCATCCCACATCTAAATCTAATAACTTTCTAAAGAGCCAGACAATGAGTCCCAAGCCAATGAGCTTGGAAAGCCAAGTGGAAATAGAGACCCCTAGAACGCCTAAACTAGGAATGGGACCCGCCCCAAAGATCAATAGATAATTAGATCCTATGTGGAGGAGATTCATAGCCAAAGCTACATACATGGTAATCCGAGTCAAGGAGTGCCCCCTAAAAACGGCCACAAATGTATAATACAGGGCCTGGATCGGTAGACCGGCCCCTACTATAGTCGTATAGAGGACTGTCTCATCCATAGTCTCCGGAGGAACCCCTAACCAGGAAAATATAGTTTTGTTAAACAGGATAAAACCCAAAGCTGCCAAGGAGGAAAAAACAAAGGAAAAGGCTAGTGACACCGTACAGGTTTCCCCTAGCTTTAGCTTATTCCTCGCCCCTAGGTACTGGGCAATAAGAATTGTCGTTGCCGTAGACATAACCACGATGAGCATGATAAATACATTGAGGATCTGGTTAGCATTAGCCACGGCCGCAACCGCTTCCTGAGAGTAGTGAGACATCATTATTTGGTCGATGTTCCCTACCAATATTTGTAAAAAGACCTCAATACATATAGGCCATGATAGGGTCCATATATTGAGTGATATAGTTTTTGCATGCTTCATAGATTAACTCCTTAACGTTCTACAGTATATCACGAAGAGACCACAAAGAGCCCGCTAAAGGAGATAAAGACGTGCATTTTTCCTACCAAAAGCCATCATAGGCCTATAAGTGCTGATTTGCCCTCTCGTAAACTCTCACCTACACTGGCCTCAGCGCTAGTATTTACGAGAAAGGCCTTTCTCCTCTAAGAAGGAGAAAACCATGAAAAATATTTTTAAACACCTCGATGAAGTTTGCCTATCTCGCTACCAAGACAAGTCCGACAAAGACCTCGTCCTCTTAGCTCAAGCCGGCAACAAGGAGGCCATCCTAGAACTCATCAATCGCTATCGCCCCCTAATTATTTCCTATGGTCGCCGCCAACATACCTTGGCCCTAGGTAAAGAAGATGTCATCCAAGAGTTGATACTCCTCTTTATTCAGGCTATTAAGTCCTACCAAATTAAGGGGCCCGTTCCCTTTGCCGGTTTTGCCCTCTCTACCATTAAATATGGGCATTGGAACCTCTTTCACAAGATTCGTCGTATATGGCAACACGAAATACTGCCCTTTTTCCAAGCCGCCGACGGAAGCCAAGCTAAGCTTAGTAAGCAAGTAGATGATAGCCAGTCCACAAGCTATTCCCCCACCTCTAGTAATTCCTTAAATACTAAGGACCAAGCCATAAGCCTAGACAAGGGAGATATGGGCTTGAGCTATCATAGGTCTTCCGTAGAAGAGGCGGTTATCCAGACCTTCTGCCAAACGGATATGAACCATCGCTTGATTAAAGCCTTACGAGGCCTCAAAAAACGAGAAAAAGAACTCCTCTACGCCATCTACTTCAAAGGCCAATCCCTGGCAGATTATGCCCGCCAAGAAGGATGTACCCGACAAAACATCAACTACCGCCACCAGAAGATTCTCCGACATCTAAGGGAGCAAGTAAAGGATTCCGGACAAAGCAAAAACAGCGAGATCAGGTAGTATTTGACCTTTGATGGGGTCGTAAAAGCGGTGTAGTATGAAAGCAAGGAATTCGTTTTCCAAAGCTTTTTCATTTCTCTTTTACAAGGACTATTCGCCGAGCGAATAGCAAGTACATGACAATGACATACAAAGAAGACTCTTTGATTGCGCCCTTTCAATTAGTAGTGGCCCTCTTACCCATCTACACGGACACCTATGCCAACGGAACGGCTATCATTCTTTCCACAGGACAAGTTATCCAAAGAAGCCAACCCCTTAAGCAAGTCTTAGATGACATGGCCCGCCTCTACGGCAAGACCATCCAGGCCATCCGCCACAGCAGCCCCAAGGGAAAACGGGCTACTTCCAGCCCCCTTACCTTGGACCCACTCCATACATTCGTCCCTCTTCACGTGCGCACACCCATCGGCCGAGATGGAGCCTATGGTTTTTTTAACGCCCATGTCATCCTCCCCCATCAGGTGAAAGCTAGAGCCGACGGCCAGTGTGACATCAACATCCCCAAGGCCGAGACCACTTGCACGATCAATAAAAATATCAACTTCGTCCTTGCCAAGTTAAATGAAGGAGAACAGCAGCACGCCGCCAAGATGTTTGAACTCTACCGGGCCTTTCAACACCCCTGTAACCAACGCTTTGTGGGTCTCTGGGTATTAGACCTCTATTTGCACAAAAAATAAGAAGAGAAGCCAACCTATTGTTGGCTTCTCTTCTTATTTCATCTTAGTTAACACGTAAGCAGCTTATTTGCCCCATACTTCTTCAGCAATTTCTTTGACTAGTGCTAATTTCTTCCATTGCACATCCTCTGTAATCTTGTTGCCAATTTCACAGGAGGCAAAGCCACATTGAGGGCTAAGGCTCAATCGTTCCAAAGGTACGTGCTTGGCCGCATCAGCAATGCGGGCTTTGATGAAGTCCTTATCCTCTAATTCAGGCCGTTTAGTTGTAATGAGACCCAAAACAATTTCCTTATCTTCTGGCACATTGTCCAAAACATCGAAGGTGCCGGCTCTTTCATCATCGTATTCCAAGTAGAAGACATTCACCCGTTTATGTTCAAAGAGATAAGGGCCTACAATATCATAAGTACCCGTGGCTGCATAGGTAGAGTTGTAATTGCCGCGACATACATGCATAGCAATGGTCATATCTGCTGGCACCTTTTCCAAGGCCAAGTTATTGAGGTGCAAGTATTTTTTAGCCTCTGCATCAATACTAATGCCAGGTCCTACCTTAGCTTCCCAATAGTCCTTATCCGCGATCATGCCCCAAGTACAATCATCCAACTGCAAGAAGCGACAGCCTGCATCATAGAGTTCACTAATAACCGTTTGATAAGCCTTAGCAATATCTTGAATCAACTCTTCCATATCAGGGTAGTACTTACGGGTGTTGTCACCGTTCTTACCGCGAAAGAGTTCTGACAACATTTGCGCTGGGCCAGGGATAGTTTGTTTTGCTTTAGCATCACCAGCTAACGAGTTCACATATTTGAAATAATTAACGAATGGATGATTGTGTCCATCAATCTTACCCACCAACTGGATAGAGCCCGGTGCCGTTTCCTCTCCATGGAATTGGTACCCGTGTTCCAGCTCAATTTCTTCTACTCCATTGAGGCCCCACATAAAGTCTAAATGCCAGTATGCTCGGCGATATTCCCCATCGGTCACAAGAGGATAACCGGCAGCCTTTTGCTCTTCCACCAATTTTTTGATACAGGTATCTTCTACCGCATGTAAGTCAGCCTCAGAAATCTGGCCAGCGGAAAACTTAGTCCGTGCCTCCTTAATAGCTTGGGGGCGCAAGAAAGAACCTACATAATCATATTTTGCTAATACACCTAATGCCATAATCCTCTTCCTCTCTTCTAATAATCTCTTATTCTATATTCCATTATAGGCAGACTTTATGCATGGGCATATGATAAATTATCAGCATTCCTCCATAGTTTTTATCTATATATACTATTTTCACATGTCCTTATGCCATAAAAAGCCCCCCGATAAACTAATTTACCGAGGGATTTATAGGCCTACTTCTTAAAGTCTACCTCTAAGAGGATAGGCGTATGATCTTGGCGAGGGCCGGAATCTACCATATCTGAAGCCTTTACAGCCTCTTTTAAACGGTCAGAGACTAGGAAGTAGTCGATTCTCCAGCCAGAATTATTAATTTTAGAGGTCTTTACTCGTTGAGCAAACCAGGAATAACGGCCTTCTATCTTACCATGAACGTGGCGGAAGGTGTCCACAAAGCCCTTGGCTAATAGATTAGTAAAGCCAGCCCGTTCTTGATCGGTAAAGCCTGCAGACATATGGTTCCCAGCCGGATTAGCCAAGTCGATTTCCTCATGGGCTACATTAAAGTCACCCGTAGCGATAACAGCCTTTTCCTTATCCAATTCAGAGAGGTAGTTAGCATAGCACACATCCCACACTTCCCGTTCAGGCAATCGGGACAAACCGTCACCAGCATTAGGTGTATACACCGTAGTAAAGAAGAACTCATCAAACTCAAGGGTGGTAATACGACCTTCGCAGTCCATAGTAGAAGGAGCCCCTATAGCTGGGTGGGTCACCACTGGTTGGTAAGTCTTTTTATAGAGGACCATGGTTCCCGCATAGCCTTTTCGAGCTGGCTCTTGAGAGGAAACCCAGGCATAATCATAGCCCGCAAAATAATGGTCCAATGCTTCTTTATGCTTTTTAGAAGGCCCCCCTACTGGGAGCTTAGTTTCTTGAATAGCAATAACATCAGCATCCAACTCTTGAATAGTCTTAAGAACGTCACGAGAGAGCTCAGCCCGTGGAGATTCTCCTGTAAGTGCCGCGTTAAGAGAGTCTATATTCCAGGAAATAAATTTCATCATATCACCTATATCATTCTTTTTCATTTATAGTCATGCATACCAAACTATGTATGCTTAATCATTATAGGTACTATTATATCAAAATAATTCGATTAACCCTAGTCTAAAATACCTATCGCTATCTTCCAAGGACCCGATAAACAAGAATTCGCTCCCTAGCATTGGTCTCCTCAAAGAGATCGAAACAAGGGATTTCCTCTATCTCTTCCAAGCGTTCATGGTCTTTAAGGAAATCTTCGTAGTCCGGAGAGGGATAGTAGAAGAAAAGTTTTATATCCCGTGGACTTTGATTATAGGATTCCACTATGTGACTAATAACTTGTTCCAGAATAGCTTTAGAAAAAGGGTTAAAGAAAAAAGCTCTGTTGGCCTCTACTGGTACCTGAAAGTCTAGTGCATTTTGATGGACGAAACGAGTCCGACTAGCCGATAGGGCCCGCTTTTGATTGCGGAGAACCCGATCAATTAAGCGTTCATCGTATTCGACACCGATGGTTTTACAGCCAGTCTGGTAGGCCAAGAAAAAGGATACTCGCCCCTTGCCACAGCCGTAATCTAAGAGAAGATCGCGCTTTTTTATATACCCAGAATTAGCTAGCCGTTCTAACACGCAGTAATCCGTTGGCTCATAGGGAAAGTAAAAGGGCGTCGACCGAGAATCATCTCGCCCAGTTGTGCGTATACCCAAGGTCTTATCCCAGGTTTTATCATTATTATTCATGTCTCTTCTTATTATTTAATAAATCATAGTTGCAATGAGTCAGGAGGAATTCTTAAAGTATTTTATAGATAATTATAATTTTGTACCCATAGTCACTGTTTTTGAGATTGATACGCAGTATTATAAATATGTAAGGTAACTGAAATGCATATACATTCCAATTAATACTTACTTATTGTATCATTTGGAGGTTATTATGAAACAAGAAATTCAAAATATAAAAACTGAAACACTCTTTAACTTACAAGACTTAGTTGCCTATAACAAGGACCACATTGCCATTCAATCCTTCGTATCCAACGACCGTATGTGCTATCGTCTCATGGCCTTCAAGGCGGGCCAAAGCACGGGTGTCCATACACCAGTTGGAGATGCTGTCCTCACTAGCTTGGAAGGAGCTGCTCATGTAGAGGTAGATGGCAAGGAATTCACCGTACAAGCGGGCCAATCCATTCTCCTCCCTGCCAATCATCCCCACAATGTAAGCGCCAAGGATATCGACACTAAGGTCTCCCTCATCGTTGCCTTTCCTGCTAAACAATACGTAGCAAGCAGCAACTTAGACCAAAGTGAATATGTCCCACAACCTACCTATGATCAACCATTAGATCCAAAGGTTAAACAAAACGAATTAGCCATGAATGACGACTCCCGCGAAATGATTCAAGACGGTCGTTTCTAAATCGCCTAAACTAGCATTCCGTTAGGCAGACAACATAAAAAAGACACAAATCCTAGGATTTGTGTCTTTTTCTATATAGGTCTAAGCCACTACATCAATAGTTTTGCCATCATCCAAGACTTCATGCTTCTTATCTTTCAAAAGAGGAGTCATGGAGTTGAGGCCTACACCTAAGGTATAAAGATTATGGCACCAAGCAGCGCTAGCAGGAGTAATCATACCCAATACGCCGGCACCTACCAAACTACCGTTTACAGCAACAATGCCACGATAGTTAGTATTAATCCGTTTCATGAGTTCCATGGAGATTTTACGCAAATCTACCAAGGCTTGTAAATTATCAGAAGAGATTGTTACATTGGCAATTTTTTGAGCAATTGGTGCCCCTTCGTTCATGCCAATGCCAACATGGGCTTCGGACAAGGCTGGAGAATCGTTGATACCATCCCCTACCATCATTACCGTATAGCCTTCCTCTTTGGCTTGTTTTACATAGGCAGCCTTATCTTCTGGTAAAACGCCTGCATGGAATTCATCAATACCCAATTCTTTAGCAACACGAGCCGCATTACGTTCGCTATCACCAGTCATCATAACAACTTTTTTGATGCCCAAATCGTGGAGATCTTGGATAACTCCTTTGGCTTCATCACGGACAGGGTCCTTGATGCAGATGACCGCCGCTAGGGTGCCACCAATCGCCATATAGATATGAGAAGAGGTATTTGGTAAGTTGTCGAACTTTTCTTGTTCCTTAGCTGGAATTTTGGTCTTTTCATCATCAAAGATGAAATGAGCAGATCCGATACGGCAACGATAGCGCCCTACCTTAGAGGCAATACCGTGTGCCACAATATATTCTACTTCAGAGTGCATTTCCTTATGTGGTGCATTGTGTTCCTTAGCGGCTCGCACAACAGCCTTAGCCATGGAGTGAGGGAAATGTTCTTCTAGGCAAGCAGCCAAGGTCAACATTTCTTCTGCATCGTGGCCATTGAAAGGAATGATTTCTTCGAATTCTGGTTCTGCCTTGGTCAAGGTGCCAGTCTTATCGAAGACAATCATATCAGCAGCAGCGATTTGTTCCAAGAACTTACCGCCCTTAACAGTAACACCTCGTTTAGATGCTTCACCCATAGCGGACAAAACGGACAATGGGATGGACAACTTTAAAGCACAAGAGAAGTCAACCATAATGAAGGACAAGGCCTTAGTTACATTACGAGTCAACAAGAAGGTTAGTGCTGCCCCTAAAAAGGAGAATGGAACCAATCGGTCTGCCATGCGGTAAGCCTTTTGTTCCATGCCAGATTTCATTTGTTCCGACTCTTCGATAAGGGAAACGATCTTTTCATAGCGGGAGTTGTTAGCAGCGCCACGAACAGCCATAATAGCACGGCCATCTTCGACAACGGTACCAGCGTAAACGGAAGAGCCTACATCGCGGCAAACTGCTTCTGCTTCGCCTGTCATAGAAGATTCGTTAACTTGCAAGACCCCTTCGATGATTTCCCCATCCAAAGGGATAACCTCCCCTTGGCGAAGGACAACATGAGCCCCTTCTTGTACATCTTGTACGGCACGAGATACTTCGAGACCATCTTCCAAGACCCAAACCTTATCCACATTGAGGGACATAGATTCAGCCAAGTTCAAGACAGACTTACGGTGAGTCCATTCTTCTAGGAGGTCCCCAATACCAAGCAAGTACATAACTGCACCAGCTGTGGAGTAATCCTTTTGCAACAAGGATGCGCCAATAGCGAGCCCATCGAGAACTTCTACAGTGAGTTTACGTTGCCATAAGAGTTTCACCGCTTTTGCGATGTACTTAGTGGCCCGGAACCAAGACCAAGCCATGGCAATTGGAGCTGGCAATACCATACGCCGACCCAAATAAGCCAAGGTATTCTTGATCATTTGTTCCCGGTAGTAACGACTAACCACCCGTGGGGAATAGTCTGTCAAAGCAGGTGCTTGCGCAAGGTCAACTTGACGTAAGGCTTCAACAGCTGTGCGGACAGCATCGATATCCCCATTATGGATAATGGTCACTTCAGCAATTCTCGTGTAGAAGGTAGCTTCTTCAATGGCAGGATCTGCCTTAAGGAGGCTTTCCACATAGGCTGCTTCAGCTTCTGTAAAGCGATGGCCACTAATGCGTACGCGGAGGCGACGATCCAAGCGGCTAACAACAGAGAACTGTAACATAGTGATATCCCTCTCTGATTATTTGTTTTCTTCGAAGATTTCTTTGTCGCGTTTTTCGTTAATTTCGTTAGCTTCTGCCAAGATATCAGTGGAGGAAGCTTGTACTTTATCAGCTGTTGCCAATACGGAATCTTTAGCGCGAAGGCCAGCAGCTACGATGTTAGCATATACTTTTTTAGCATCATTGCTTGTCAAAATTTTCAAGCCCAAGGTGCCCAAAGCCAAACCAGCAGCGAACAAGTTAGCGTTTTTAAGATTTTTTTGATTGAAGTTGAACATAGTATGTACTTCCTTTCTTTTAATATAACTACTAATGATTATAATTTAAATTTTATACTACGAAGCTCAGGAACTCAACTGATAATTAGTTATAGAACCCATGCCTAGAAGTAATACTAATAAAGTTCCACAATAATTTATATATCTCTACAAAGATATATATTATTTTAATTTTTGTCTAAGACAAGGTCACAAGCCAGTAAAAACAAAGAAAAAGCCCTAATCTCAATTAGGGCTTTTTCAAATGATAATACCTTAATAGAGAAAGATGTATTGACTTTATTCTCATTTATTTATTCTATTTGAGAACAATATATTTACATCCCTCTACTTAGAGGCCTTAGTATTTAGTAGTTTTCACCTTAGAGCTCAACACTTGACCAGTCATTGCATCAACTTTAACAGTGGCTTTCTTATCGCCGCCATTAGTCATATCGAATTCATAGACAACTTTAGATCCTTGTTTTTCTAATTCCCATTCCATAGTTTGGAAATCGCCGCCTACTTTTTCAAGAGCTTTAGTTTCTGCCGTTTCAGGGATAATAGTTTGTTTCAAATTAATCCCTTTTTTGTTTGCATTCTTAGCCGGTTTAACCTTTTGAGATACGATTTGGCCGGTCGCTTCATCCACCTTTAATTCAAGAGAGTGAGTTTTGGTGAAGCCTTCTACTTCATAGGTTGGATGATGTTTTGCATCATAGGAAAGAGAGCTTACCATAGCTCCAGGGAATTGACGTTGGAAGGTTGTCAATGCACCAACATAATCAATTTCTGTGGATTTTTGGCCTGGTTGAACTGCGCCCATACCATTCCAAGTAGATTGCATAGCTGGTTTATTAGCGGCTTGCATTGCTGCACCATTAGTTGTGGATGCGGCTCCTACGACACCGGCTGCCAAGAAGGTAGACATACCCAATGCGCACAATACTTTTTTCATAGATTTGCTGTTTTTCATAGAAATCACCTTTACAATTCGTGTTAACAATAAGAAAAACAATAAAAAACTAAAACAAAAAATAAGTCAATCCCCCTCACGCAAAATTCTCAGGAATCTACATAAGGATTCTCGGTCTTTTGACTTATATTATTTGTTTCGACAATCATAGCAGAAAATCCTGCACAAATCACCATATTTTTCTACTTTTATAGGAAAAATTATAAAGCATTTATAGATCATTTATTCTTTATTAATAATCTTAAATTTTTCTTACTTATTTCTATAATATATAATCAAAATTACTATTAATTGCCTCCTAATATGGCAATAAATAAGCCCCCTCTCACATATGAGAGGGGGGATTATTATATACGTCTTTTGTCCTCATCACAGAAAGTGAAAGTGACTTACCTTACGCCTTAGCTGCCAACAACTGATGTACAGCTTCTTTCAAAGCATCAATTTCAGATTGTTGTTGTTCCAACTTAGTCTTGTAAGCTGTATTTTCAGACCGCAACTGAGTCATTTCATCTTGCATTACATAAATAGAACTAATTGGACCAGCCTTATAACGATCAGGAATATTCTTTCGTTCTGCAGAGGTGCCAAATTTATGGGTTACACCAGCATTGACCATATTGTAGTTGTTGCCAATAGATACGCCCACATTGAACATAGTATTTTCATTAGTGTAATGAGCAAGGCCCAAAGCCGCTGCTGTTTCACCACGATAATTACCTATGCCAGCCATGATTTGAGTTGGCTCCAAAGGATCGTATTGGATTGGTTTCAAGGCAGCCATAGCTGCTGCTTGAGCTCCAACACGTTGTGTTTCAACACCGACACGGTTAATAGCTTCTTGTAAACCAGCTTGAGTATTTTTCAATTGGCTAACATTTACTGCATCTGTATCAGCTGTACCAGGTGCTACACCATGAATTTGGTTACCACCATTGTTCAAGCCGTCTACAGTAAGAGATACAGGGCTAGCTGCTGCATTTGCAGGATTGATAGTCATACCTGCACCGTTAACTGTTGTAGAGTTACCAGCTGCATCTTTTACAGTTGTACCTGCAGGAGTGATCTTAGTGGATGGACCATTTTCATCACCTACAGTAACGCTGTTAAGGCCTTTCAAATCTTTAGACAAGCTATATGTGAAAGTGGTGTTATCTTGTTTAACTTCAAGGTTATCATCAGCTTGGAATTTAACAGTATCGCCACCTTGTACTTTTTCAACAGTACCGCCAGCTGCACTTACATTCCATGCAGAAAGATCTTTAACTTGTTGTTTACCAGCATCTGTTAAGTTGCTCAAATCTTGATTTGCTGCATTATCGATTTTTGCTTTTGTAGCATCATCAATCTTAACAGTTACATCTTCACCATTAGCAACAGTTGTTAAACCATTTTCGCCTTTAATGTTGAATTTCACATCGCCGTTGCTCAAGGATTTTTCATCAGTAGAGCCAGTATTACCACCTAAGGAAATCTTACGACCGATTGCTGTTGTGTTTTTATCGATTTGAGCTTTGTTTGCTGCAATATCATCCGCATTTTTAGTGATGTTAGCTTTATTTGCTTCTACTTGGTTATCAACTTGTTTCAATTGATCTTCAGTTGCGGCACGACCAGATACAGGTTGTGTTTGACCTGGCACCCAAGTTGTATTAGTTAACCCAGTTACTTCTGGTGTTTCTACACCATCAGTTGCTTTCACTTTTGGTGCTGTAATTGTTTGATTTGCAGTTACAGTATCAAATGTTACATCTTTCTTAGTCGCAATTGTGAAGTCTTTACCATTTTGAGTAATGGAAATGTTATCCCCATCGATGAATTTAACTGTGTTACCACCTTCAACTTTTTCAGCAGTACCGTTATTAGCTACTACATTCCATGCTGCCAAATCTTTAACTTGTTGTTCACCAGCTGGAGTCAAGTTGCTCAAGTCACGATTTGCTGCGTTGTCGATTTTGTCTTTAGTAGCATCATCAAGCTTAACAGTTACATCATCGCCATTAGCTGCAGTTGTAATGCCATTTGCACCTTTAATATTAAACTTCACATCACCTGTGCTCAAGGATTTTTCAGTTGTATCACCAGCATCACTGCCTAAGGAGATTTTACGAGCAATAGCTGTTGTATTTTGGCCGATTTTATCTTTGTTTGCCGCAATATCACTTGCATTTTTATTGATAGCAGTTTTGTTAGTCGCAATATCACCAGCATTTTTATCAATAGCAGTTTTATTATCTGCAATCTTTTGCTTATTGTCTGCAATATCACTAGTATTTTGAGTAATATTATCTTTATTCGCTTTAACTTGATCATCTACAGCTTTCAATTGGTCTTCAGTTGCTGCACGACCAGATACTGGTTGTGTTTGACCTGGAACCCAAGTTTTATTAGTCAAACCAGTTACTTCTGGAGTTTCTACGCCAGTTGTAGCTTTTACTTTTGGAGCTGTAATTGTGTCATTAGCAGTTACAGTATTGAAAGTAACATCTGGCTTAGTAGCAAATGTAAAGTCTTTGCCAGATTGTGTAATTACGATGTTATCACCATTAATGTATTTAACAGTGTCACCGCCTTTAACATCTTCGGCAGTACCACTATTAGCTACTACTTTCCAAGCAGCTAAATCTTTAACTTCTTGCTCACCAGCTAGAGTCAAGTTGCTCAAGTCTTGGTTAGCAGCGTTATCGATTTTATTTTTAGTATCTGTATCAAGTTTAACAGTTACATCATTACCAGCAGCTGTTGTAACAATACCATCTTCACCTTTAATTTTGAAGCTTACAGCTCCATCATTTAAGGATTTCGCTGTTGTAGAACCAGTATTACCTTCTAAAGAAATTTTATTAGCAAGCGCTGTAGTATTTTTTTGGATTGCTGTTTTATTAGCTTCAGCTTTATCGTCTGTTTTCTTTAATTGAGACATATTAACAGCATCTTTATCGGCTACGCCATCAGCTACGTTAGTAACCTTCATGTCCCCTGCATTGATACCTTTGTCGCCATCAATTTTAACAGTTGGATTGCCTGCAGCATTGTTGAAAGATGCACTATTCAAGCCAGTTAAATCTTTTTTCAAGGATACAGAGATATTTTTATCGTTTCTTGAAACAGTAATGTTATCATCGCCAGAGAAATCTACTTTATTACCTTTTTCAACTGCTACAGGTGTTGCTTCACCATTAGCAGAGAGATTCCAAGTATATTTATTTTGATCAATAGCATTATTAATTGCATCAGCCACGTTAGCAGCATCTGCCATGCCAGCTGCGCCTGTAGCTGTACCATTTGTTACTGTAATATCTTGCTTTTTACCAGCAATTGTAAGTTTCTTGCCATTAGCAGTGGTTTCGATGTATGTATTGTCACCATTCACAGCTAATTTACTGTTAGCAAGGTTTACGTCACCAGAACCAGTGTCGCCTGTGAAAGCAAGGTTTACACTCTTCAACTGTGCCACGTTGACTGCGTCTGTATCAGCTGTACCAGCAGCAACATAGTTAATTTGGCGAGTTTGATCTGTTGTACCAACAGCAACACCACCTAATGTAGATGTTAAAGTTGCACCAGTTAAGTTAGCATATGTATCAGTACGACCAGTATTAGCATTATAACCTGCTACACCTGCAGCAGTACTTGCCACAGAGTTAGATCCAATCGCAACACCATTAGCTATTGTTGCACTACCACCATCACCGATAACTACAGATTTCTCTGCAGCTGCAGTTGTAGATGCGTTAGGACCAATGGCAATAGAGTTAGTCGCTTTAGCGCCTGTATTATCCTCATTTGGCGTATCAGTAGATTTAATAGATACATATTTATAAGCAATTTGATCCACGATAGCAGCTAACTGAGAACCGTTGATTGCATCTGTAGAAGTAGCACTTACTTCACCTGGAGCCACGTTTTTCAACTGACGTTCATAACCTGCCGCACCGAAGGATACAATATCACCTTCTAGAGTTTTATCGCCACCAGCCCATGTTGCTGTAATACCATTTGGCAACGTATAGCTAGATTGTTTTGTACCAGCTAAATCCGTAGTAGAACCACCACCAAGAGCAACAGAGTTATCACGGTTTGCCTTAGCACCTGTACCAATAGCGATGGCATTTGTTACAGAATCATTATCAGCAGCACTTGTATTAATACCTGTTAAAGAGCCAGCAATACGATTTTTAGAGTCAGCGCCTGTACCAATAGCAATACCAGCATTACCAGATTGCCCCTTAGTACCCACTGTGATACCGATATGGTCTGCTGTAGCATTATTATAATCACGCCACTTAATTTCATACCCTGTTAAAGCTTTAACAGCATCAGAAACAGTAGCGACAGCAGGTTTACCTGTTGTAATATCAGTATAAACTGCTCT
>OGFK01001202.1_pt1 | contig 17560 bp, 14 predicted proteins | sample 1570931 | NCBI WGS metagenome assembly OGFK01 (sample SAMEA2581935, study PRJEB24529) | metagenome | biome: Human gut stool | place: China | collected 2011
ACAAATCGCCGCAGTAATTTTTATTTCCAATGTCTTTTTTTACAGGCAAGGAAATCGGAGGGAGGGAATTACGGCGGCAGAAAAATTTCTCAGGAAGAAATTTTTCATAACAGGAGGTTCTTTCTACTCCAGCTATCATTCATTATTTTCTTAACGTAAGGAGGAATACTTATGTCTACAACTGAAAATCGCGGTCAATTTGGTTCAAAGCTAGGCTTTATCCTGTCCGCAGCAGGTTCTGCTGTAGGTCTGGGTAACATCTGGAAGTTCCCCGGCAAAGCGTATAATTGCGGCGGCGGTGCTTTCCTGTTGGTTTACATCATCATGGTTGCTCTGATCGGTACCACAGTTATGATGGCAGAATTTACGGTAGGCCGTAACGCACACAAAAATGCACTCGGTTCCTTCCGCGCCATCAGCCAGAAATGGGGCTTTGCAGGCGGTCTCGGCGTTCTGACAGGCTTCATCATCCTTTGCTACTATTGTCAGGTTGGCGGCTGGACTATGAAATACATCTACGCTTACATTGCAGAAGCAAAGATGGTATACGCTGATCCTACGGCTTACTTCCTTGGCATGCTGGGCGCAAACGGCTTCCCTCTGCAGGGTGCTGTTATTTTCCCTCTGATTTTCCTGTTCCTGACAGCCTTCATTCTGAGTCACGGTACAGCAGGTATCGAAAAGATGTCCAAGGTTCTGATGCCCTTACTGTTTGTACTGCTGATTGGTCTGATGATTCGCTCCTGCACACTGCCCGGCGCTGACGCAGGTCTGAAATACATGCTGAATGTTGATTTCTCTACCATCAACAGCAACGCTATTCTGGTTGCTCTGGGTCAGGCATTCTTCTCGCTCTCTCTTGGTATGGGTATCATGGTTACATACGCTTCCTATCTGTCTGATGAAGATAACCTGATTTCCAACACCGGTATCGTTTGCGTACTGGATACTCTGGTTGCTCTGTTCGCAGGCTTCATGATTATCCCCGCTGTATTCGCTACAGGCATCGACCCCGGTATGGGCGGCGGCTTCGCATTCGCAACACTGGCAGGCGTATTTGAAGCAATCCCCGGCGGTACACTGTTCGGTCTCTTGTTCTACTTCCTGCTGTTCTTCGCAGCAGTAACCTCCTCTACTTCCATCATGGAAGGTACGATTGCATTCCTGATTGAGGAAAAAGGTCTTAAGAGAAACCACGCACTGCTTGGTACATCCGTTGTTGTATTCATCATCGGCTTGTTCTACACACTGTCTCAGGTTTACATGAACATCAAGGGTATCTGGGTTTCCAAGAACGGTATTGAATACCCCATCTTCGGCGACTTTCTGGAATACCTGACAGACAGACTGCTGCTGCCTCTGGGCGCACTGTTCTCCGTAATCTGTGTTGGTTGGGTTTGGAGCCCTGAAAAATCCGTAGAGGAAGCTACTTCTCACGGCAGATTCAAATTCTCCCTGGCACCTGTTTACAAATTCATGGTAAAAATCGTTGACCCTATCGCAATCGGTGTTATCATCATTGCAGGTCTGGTATTCGGTATGTCTATTTCTTAATTCAAAAAATTTCTCAAAAAGAAAATATTTCTTAAAGAGAAACATAAAAGCATACTGTTGCATAAACGATATGCTAAAAAGGACGAAGGCTCCCCCTTCGTCCTCTTTTTTTGCCTGTAATTTAGCATTTTTATAGGTGAAACGCCATTATGTATACTGTCCTTTTATTCATACTATACAATCACATTTCATTTTTGCCATTGACATTAAGAGAAACACGCCTAAATCTTAACGGTTTTTTTATGGAAATTTACATGATTTTCCGCTATTCTAGCCTTAGGATAAATTTGTAAGATATTGGAACTGCATACATTTTCTTCTTTATCAGGAAAGATTCCCTATCAGGCATCATACAACTTAGAAGAGGGACTGAGAAAAGGATGTCTGAAAAGAAGGCCATTATATGTATCCATTATGCGTTTTATGTCGTTTCAGTATTCTTACATCTCATCCAGCGAAACAATAGGGCTTTAAATCTATCGTTTATCTGTAAAGGAGGAATACTTATGTCTACATCAGCTGAAAATCGTGGTCAATTTGGTTCGAAGCTAGGCTTCATCCTGTCTGCAGCAGGCTCTGCTGTAGGTCTGGGCAACATCTGGAAATTCCCCGGTAAGGCTTATTTCTGCGGCGGTGGTGCCTTCTTGATTATCTATCTGATTATCGTTGCTCTGATTGGTGCAACCGTTATGATGGCAGAATTTACGGTTGGACGTAAAACACACAAAAATGCAGTTGGCGCTATACGTGAATTAAACGAAAAATGGTCCTGGGTTGGCGGCCTTGGTGTTCTGACAGGCTTCATCATCCTTTGCTACTATTGTCAGGTTGGCGGCTGGGCGATGAAATATATCGTTGCCTACATAATAGATGTAAAAACCATCTGGGCTGACCCTACAGCTTACTTCCTGAATAATCTGCTGGGCGCAGACGGCACATTCCCTTTGCAGGGTGCTGTTATCTTCCCCTTCATCTTCTTGTTCTTAACGGCTTATATCATCAGCCACGGCACAGCCGGTATCGAAAAAATGTCTAAGCTTCTGATGCCCCTGCTGTTCATCATGCTGATTGCTCTGATGATTCGTTCCTGTACCCTTCCCGGTGCAGATGAAGGTCTGAAATACATGCTGCAGGTTGATTTCTCCACTATCAACGGCATTGCAATCCTGACCGCTCTGGGGCAGGCATTCTTCTACCTCTCCAGTGAAGATAACCTGATTTCCAACACGGCTATCGTTTGTACGCTGGATACTCTGGTTGCTCTGTTTGCAGGCTTTATGATTATCCCCGCTGTATTTGCGACAGGTATTGCTCCCGGTATGGGCGGCGGCTTCGGGTTTGCTACACTGGCAGGCGTATTCATGGCTATTCCCGGCGGCCAGCTGATTGGTACCGTATTCTATTTCCTGCTGTTCTTCGCTGCAATCACCTCTTCCACCTCCATTCTGGAAGGTACGGTTGCTTTCCTGGTAGAAGAAAAGGGATTCGAACGAAAGAAAGCACTGCTCGGCGCATCCGTTATCATCTTTATCGTTGGTGTTATGTATACACTTTCTCAGGCACACATGAACCTGAAGGGTATCTGGATCTCCGGCGACGGTATCAGCTATCCTAGCTTCGGTGACTTCCTGGAATACCTGACAGACAGACTGATGCTGCCTCTGGGTGCATTCTTTACAACTGTATTCGTTGGCTGGATTTGGGGTACAGACAATTCCGTAGAGGAAGCTACCTCCTACGGCAAGTTCAAATTCGCTCTTGCACCTGTATACAAATTCATCGTTAAAATCCTTGACCCTATCGCAATCGGTGCTATCATCATTGCAGGTCTGGTATTCGGTTTGTCTATTTCCTAATAGAACTCAAAAAAATGAAAATCGGCTGAGGCGGAAGCTCTCCCTTCCTTGCTTCCCCTCTCCGTCATTTAGATTATTACGCGGCAATGACAGAGGACTCGAAAGAGTCCTTTGTCATTGCCATTTTTCTTTTTCAGGAATCCCTTCGCACCATAATCGAATTTTTCCATAGTATAAATATTGTAAATGCCAAAAGGAGGAACACGCATGAGAGAAATGTGCAGAAACTTCGCCTGTAATCAGCATTGCAGACAAAACAACACAGAGACCGCTTCCGCCACGCTGACACCGGCTACCATGATAGGAAATTGCAACGCCTGCGTGCTGGAGCAAATTGGGCCGGCGCAGGCTATGGTGCCCTTCCAGCCCTATGAAGCACCGATGGAGGCTGAGCAAAGCCTTATCTGCGGCACTGTCTTTGCCGATCTGGCTATCCCCTATTGCTCCGGCTGGAATCTTTATCGTTTCGGAAAGGGGGCAGAGGTATGAATCAGGAGGAATTATTGAAATCCTTGATGGAGCTTGACTTTATTGCTGTAGATTTGGGGCTTTTTCTGAATACACACCCCGATGACAGCGATGCCATTGCAGCGTACAATCAGGTCATCACTGCCGCTGACACGGTTCGTATGAAATACGAGGAGACATTCGGGCCTCTTTGCTCCTTCCGCAGCTATGCCGCCAATACACAGGCTTGGCAGTGGATGGAAAATCCATGGCCTTGGCAGAACGATGCCAATTTTTCTCTGGCAGGAAAGGAGTGTAAATAAATGTGGATTTATGAAAAGAAATTGGAATTTCCTGTGAAGATTACAAAACCCGATGCAAGACTTGCGAAAATCATGATTGAACAATACGGGGGTGCTTACTTCATTAGGGTATAGCAATAAAAAACCCCAGATCCGAAGGACACCAGAGTACGTTCAATGGATCAATGTTTGAAACAAAAACAATTTAAAATGGCTGCCTTTCGGCAGCCTTATTTATGAGGTGTGGAGGAATTGAACCCCCGGCGTTTATCCTTAATAACTGCTACAAATGGCACACCCCATAAACGCCATAACCTACCATTGATTTCATGTACAGAATCGCCATAAATATCAGCCTTCCCTCCAGAACAACCTTCAAACTTACAGTCTCTTTCAGCTTCAACATCAATTCGATAGACGTGCACAATAAAAGTGTAGCAATTACAAAAGGCACTATTAAATTTATTCTTGAAATATTATATCACACAACAGTTAAATTTTCACCACCGAATTATTTTTAAATATTTTTCCTATCAGAAAAATCCGGGCATTGATACAAATTTGATTTACCTATGAATTTCCCTTCCATTCCTTTCAATTCACACAGCTTTCTCACCCGCTCTACATACCAGTCCTCTGCAAACGGATGAACCATAATAGAATCTATGTACTCTCCTATATTTACTTTCAGAATTGCAGAACCTTGCTGTCTGCAGGAAGTATCCGGAAAACCTTTTTCCAATCTTCTCACAATTTCTTCAATGTTGTTCGTATCTATTGTGTTTTCAAAAAAATACTTTCTCTTTCTTAACTCCCGCATTATCACCTCGCCAATGTCCATCATAAACATAGCACGATACTCATTTTCATGGCTAAATGCCTCCCTTTTATGAGTAAAACCATAATATGCGGAATTTTCCTCTGTCATTTCATGCAGCATTCCCTCAATCACAGCATCCTTATTCTGTACATCGTACTTTATTTTTAAAATTCTGCCATTTGGGTGTTGATTATTCTCCAGAACCTTTTGAATCTTATTCATCGTTGTACTGATTCTGATTGCATGATTACCGTAACTGTAAATTCTCCATATTGCATCTGATTCAGCTGTTCCTGTCCAACATTGCGCATAACATCCATGATATAAACTATAGTACCTTGAAAAAATATCAACAACTTTTTCTTCCTTGCCATAATGTTCATAGAGTTTCTTAATTAAAACCCTTCTGCCTTCTTCTGTATCCATCAAACGAAATACATATCCTTCATAGGTATCCTTCCATTGCTGAGGATTCACGTACCTTTCTTCCCCATATAGCATTAAATCAGCAAATGTCTCAAATCCAATTGTTCTATATAACTGTAGATTTTCCATCTTTTCCTCCATAAAATCTTCTTTGTAAAATGGATTCTCTCGGACTTGAACCGAGGACCGTCCGGTTATGAGCCGGATGCTCTGACCATCTGAGCTAAGAATCCAGATGCCCCTATACGAACCCCTCTCTCAGTCCGCCAATTCAAACCGATACTTCTGGGAAGCATCCGGGTATTTATCCCTATCAACCTCAGATGCAAACATATCTAAAGGCCGCATATAAATTTTACCGTCGCCATACAAAGCCTGATACACAACACATTCTTCGCCTGTTTCGGTATGCTCCGCCAGTGCAAGCACTTTATAATCATTTCCCTTGAAATGTCTGTACTTCCTGCCAACTAATATCTCTCTCATTCTAAAATGTCCCTCCTCTGATTTGTTCTATTATACCATTTTGTTGGCTTCAACAAAATAATAAATGCGCATCTCCCATCCAACTTATCATAAATCCCATTTTCTGATAAGTTACCTTCCAATTCCCCTTAAACTTTCAAAATTCTATCATTTTATGATAACTATACTTTGCATTTTAAAAAATGAGGAGCAGAACACCTGATACCATGATATCAAAATATCAGATGCGCCGCTCCCTACAAAACCGTTCGGTTTTCAATCCAACTTATCACAAATCCCCGTTTTCTGATAACTTCCTATCCGATAATCTGCAATTCGTACTGCACTGCACACATGTGTTCAATCCTGCATCCTCTGGCTTTCTCCCAGTCCTTTGCAAAATATACAAGGTCGGCTGTCGAAAGCAATTCCAGACTTTTACCCAAAAACCAAAGCGGTCTTGCGCCTACGGGCGCACTCTGGAAGAAGGAATCAATCAGTTGCACTTCTTCCTGCATCCCATTTTCTTTCAGATACTTTTCAGCCTCTCTGACCGCCTGCTCCCTCTCCCTCAGAATTTCTTCGTCTGTCTTGCCTTTCATGGGCTGAGAAATAAATAATTTTTTCATATCGCTTCACCCTTTCTTGTTGTATCTCTCCATCAACGCCAATGTCCGCAGCATGTCATCACTCAAATGCAGTGCTTTTGTGTCCCCAAAGCATCCCTTCTGAATCATGTCCTTTACCAATGGCTGCGCCCACTTCGGTACATCCTTCATTTCTTCATAATATTTCACTTCGTCCACTATCCTTTCCTTAAACGCCTTCCACGCCTTCTCATCACTGACAAACAGCGCAGGGCAGTTTTTCCCTGTAACATCAAAATGTCTGATGATGTTATCCACAGAAATGTTATATTTTTTCAACAGCACCCTGCATAAATCGGCTGCATTGTCCAGTGTTTCCTCCGAGAAATCAAATTTCCCGTTCTTTCTGGTGTCGCAAAGCTCTACGTTGATACTGTTCTCGTTTGTGCATTTGCCGTAGAATCTTCCGCCGCCCGTCTTGCCGCAGGAAGGATATTTCCTCCCGCCGACGGAATATGCAGCAAAATCATCCGGCACACTCTGTATAATGCCGTTGTCGTCCACAAAGTAATGTGCCGATGCCTCCACAATATGCGTCTTGAAATAATTCGCATTTCCCTTTGCGCTGTCTCCGTCATTTCCGGTGTAGTGAATCACCAGATATTTTATATCCTTCGTCTTTCTCCTGTTGCCGTAATTTTTCCTTGCGGCAATGTCCACCTTAATCTGAACCATTTGCCGCACCTTCTCCCGCCTTAACCATCTGGTAGATTGTCTTGTTCTTATTCAGCATTTCCCGCATGTCAATCAATGCCTTGTCCACCCAATAGGAAAAGGTCGCAAAGGAAATCCTTTTCGCAACCGCAGGAAAGCGTTGCAAAAACAAATCGTACACATACCGCAGCTTCAACTGCCCTGTGCCGCTTCCCAACTCCTTCTCTGCCTCTGTCACTGCCAAAAGCAACCATTCCTTTACCTTCTTCCGCTGCTCCGCAGAAGGCATTGCAAGAAATCTTGCCACTGCTGCCGCTGCCAGTGTAGCCATTGCCAAAGCTGCAATAAATAAATACCAATTTCCCATTAAAAATGTTGCATCCTTCATTCCGTGTCTCCTTCCTCTCTCATTGCACTTTCGTAAACTATCCCGCCGCTGGTGTTCTCCTTCACGCTTTTCATCGTGTATCCCGTCTTGCTCACACCCCACGCCGCCCAAGGTAGGCTCACCATAGCACTCAGCCATGGAAACGCCGCATCAAAGCTGTTGTGTACGCAGTAAAACGCCAACCCCAGAACCCCTATCGTGTTGATCCAGAGCAGCTGCATTTCCTGCTTCATAATCACCTTGGAAAATTCCAGCTCCTTGGGATCTGCTCTTGCTTTTCTCTTTTTCATGTCGTCCTCCCTTTTTATAAAAAATCGTTGTCCGCCTGACATTTTCTGTAAAGCCCTTCAATGTAAGCATAGTCCGCTTCAATCTGCCCATTCTTCATGCCGTAAAGCGAAAGAATCTTGTGATACTTGTCGTTCTGCGAAATGATGTGGCTAAATTCATCCTTCGTGTGCCGCTTCCCATTTCGACAGGTGTTCGCAAATTCAAGAATCTCCCAGCGGATACGGTCAATCTCGTTTTCGTCAATCTTCTTTTCCACCGCGTCCAGCCTGCTGTTCATCGGCTCAAACATCCGCTTCCCAATCCATTTCAGCAAAAAGGAAATCGGATTGATTTTGATTTTCGATACCTCGAAAAATATAGAACCAACCGCAATCATAATCGCAACATATCCTGCCGTCTGCCCCATGCTTTCTCCCTCCTCCCGTTTTCCCTATTATAAGAAAAAGGAGGATGCTCTGCACCCTCCCTAAATCCGTCAGCCTTCCAGCGTCTCAGGCTTGCCGCCTAGCCGCAGAAATTCTGTTTTTGCTCTCTGCGCCTTCTGGTAATTGCCTTCCGCCTTCGCCGCCTGATATGCCTTCTTCAAACGGCTTTTCATGCTGCTTTTGATGTTTCCTTCTTCCTTTCCGCTTGCCTCCATCCTGTCCCACATCTGGCTGTAGTCATTCGTGTTCCCGCTCATGTAGGCGTTAAACATCATTTCATACCCCGCAGGGTCTTTGTCCGGCTCATTGTCCCAGTAATCGTTTGTAATGGGTTCAAAGGTTTCCTCCTCGTCGTCTCCTCCCTTCATTTTCTTGTAAACGCTTTCAATCACCTTCACCGCGTAGCCCTTGCCGTAGCCCTTCGCCGTCAGGCTGTCTATGGCGTTCATGTATCCGTTGTAGTCGCCCGCTGCGTAAGCCTCTGCGCCTTCCGTTGTTTCCGGTTCTTCTTTCAGCAGCTTCTTTTCCTTACTTTCCAGCTTATTGTCAATCTTTTCATTGCTTACGCCTGCCGTAATCATTTCGTTGTAGATTCTGGTTGCAAGGTCGTCATTTCCGCTGAATTTTGCTTTCAGCATTCGCTCCGCATAGTAGGAGGCGTTCTTTTCCGAACCTACATCCTTACTCAGCTTTTTATAATTGAATTTCATTTCATCGTCCCCTATAATATGAAGCACTACCCAGTTTGTCAGAGCCTTCAAATCTCTTTCCGCGCTGCCAATGGGAACCCCTGTCATTTTGGAAATTGCCCCTGTGGTGTTCAGCAGCAGGGATGCCAGAGTATATTCACTTTCTCCCGCCGCGAACTGTTCCCATCGTTTGATGTTCTTCATGATATCGTTCAGCCAGTCAAAGTCCGTTCTGTTGATATCGTATCCCTGCAATAAGCTCCATCCGTCCCGCAGATAAGGAATCATCCCCATCGGGTTCAGGTTGTCAGCAATGTTGTTGCTCAGCACCGCCATTATGTAGTCCTTCGGCGTTTCCGCTTTGCTGTAGTCCCCTACAACTGCCTTTTTCCATTTCTCAAGGAAGGTATCGTCGTCGTCATCGTCACGCATTGCGTCTACCAACCCTGCCGCGCATGCCGTCGCTACACTGGATGCAATGATTGTCATGTAGCATCTGGCAAATTTCCTTCGGTTCTCCGGTGTATTGTTCCGCACCAGCTCCACCAGTGCATTGCTTGCCATGTTGAAGGTCTTTGTCGGCTCGCTCATAAAAGAGGTTGTCATTTGTGTATACAATCCCTTCTTCCGCATGATCTGGCTGCGGTGCAGCACGCTGTCTACCACCTGACTTTCGTCTACAATCTCCCCGAATCTTTCTCCGGCAATCGTGTAGATTTCTTCCTGCGTCGCACCCTTGTGCTTGTCCTTTGCTTCCAATACGCAGGCGTTCCAAAGGCGGCTCCATGTCACTTCATCCGCCCAGCCTGCGCCCGCCATCAGCAGCTCCTTTGTTTTGGCAGCCTTCGTCGGCGCAATCATCTGTTCATACATCGTTTTGCCTGTGTCCATCTCGTAGTTGCCCCAGCTTTTCCAAAGCGCAATCGGGGCGTATTTGTAAATGGTTTCCTTGTCTGTTTTCTTGAATACCGCAGGATTCAGCAGATATTTCATGGAGAGTGAATTGCCCGCACGCAGATACGCTGTCGGCTGCTGTACGATAACACGCAGGTTCGCCCCCACGCTTGCAACCTTCATGTTTCTGACAAGCATTTTCGCAAAATCGCTGTCGTCCGAAAGACCCGATGCCGTTACCAGACGGTTCATCAGCGTTTTGATGTATTTCGCCCCGCCCTTCCCCATCGTTCTGTCCATTTCGTTTCTTACCGTGTCCACCTTTCCCTTCTCTTTGCCTTTTTCCTGCTTTTTCTTGTAGTTCATGAATTTGTTGAAATCGCTTTCCGATGCCGCAAAGGCATTGTAATTGCTCATCTGGTCTACATGGTTCGCAAACACCTTGAAAATATCCTGAATCATAACAGGGTTGTTCGCAAAGCGGTTGATATTCTTCGTCATGCCGAGGCTTTTCAGCGAGGGCGCAATGTCCTCTGTCTTTGTCACCAGCTGGTTCACAAAGTTTTTGTCGCTCACAATCGGGAAGTAATTCTTCGTTGTGAATTTCTCATAGCCAAATAACAGCATGGTTGTTTCGTTCCCCCAAGCCGCTACATCCTCAGAGAGATATTTCTGAATTGCCTCTGCCGATTTTTTCTGCTCCTCCGTCAGCGTGCCCAGAATGGCTTGAATGTCTGCCGCCGTCGGCTCTACTACCTTTGCTTTCTCAATCTTTGCTTTCTTCCCCTTTTGGGTGTGGCTGATTGGCTCTGCCTTGAAGCCGCCGCCTCTGATGTCAAGAATTCCGTTCTCCGTCGGAATCTGCGTCCCGATGATGTGCTGTCTGCCTTGGTCTCTTTTCATCAGGCAGTAAAGACTCATTATCTGCGGAATCGTCAGCTGCACCTTCGTCCCGCCAATTTCAAATTCCTTCGCCGCTTCCTCTGTCCATTTCCGCACAGTTTTCGGGTCTACCAGCTCATTGATGAAATCCATTGCCTCTCTCCAGTGGTTTATCTTCTTATCCAGACCCTTTCGCAGCCCCTTCCAGAGTTCGCCGTAAACGTCTCCGCCAATACGCTTGAAAAAGCTGTTCGCATCCAGCATTTCCAGTCCAAGGAAATCCTGCATCCGCCGAATTATGCCCGTTTCTCTGGCATCCTTCTTCTTTTTGGACTTTTTGATAAACCCTTCCGAAACCTCAATCACGCTTTTCTCCCTCTGGCTTGTGTGCAGCTTGTTCGCATCCGTGCAGGCTTTCTTCACCGAAGCCATCAGGTTGCGGAAATATTTCATGTCTGTGCCGTTCATCGTGTCCAGATTTGCCCCTTCGGGGTATTTCTGGATGAATCTGTCCAGAATGTTAATCACCTGATCGTCCTGTTCCACATAAAGATAAAGCCCCTCCTGATCGCCATAAAGCTGCTGCAACGCACCCTTCATGGTGACAAAGCTCTGCAAGGGAATCCTGAGGTCGGGTTTCTCCGTTTCAATCAGCCCCAGTATCGTGCCAACCGTTTCCTTGAATTTCTTCGGAATGTGCTTGCTGTCTGTGGGAGATTTCATCCATTCCGCTAAAGCCTTTGCATCCTTTACCGCCAATCTCCGCAGCCTCCAGTATTCATTCCGGTCAATTCTCTTTTCGTATTTTTCCTTCACTGCCGCAATCCGCGCCTCCGCATTGGTGGCGTATTTCTCCCGCAGCAGCTTCTTTTCGTTCTTTGCCTGCTCCTTCGCCTTCCGCAGGGCCTCTTTGTTCTCCTCCCGCAGCTTCCGCAGCTTTCCTTCGTATTTGTCCGCAAAGGTTGGTTTTTCCAGAGCAACATCATTCATCATCCCCAGCAGCTCATAGGCACAAGCCTCTGCGTGCTCCTCTATTTCCTCAAAGTAAGGATTCTTTACCACAGGATCTAAACTCTGCCGCACAGCAATAATGTCCATCAGTAATTCACTTTGGCTTGTGTTCTGGTCTGCCTTGAAAAGCGCAGGGAACCGCTCCGCCCATTCGGCATATTTCGTATCAATGCTTTCCCCGTTCTTCTGGGAAAGCTTCACCCTGCCGAAGTTTTTCTGCCGCAGCTCGTTGTATCTGATGTCCTGTGCCGCCAAGTCGTTCAAGGTTTTCTTGCTTACATACAACGTGGATGTTCGCAGCTCCTTCCGCAAATCCGCATATTCGTTGTAAAGCTCCATGTCCATTTCCGCAGATTCCCGCAAGGCATCCTCCGCCAGCATGGCACAGGCGGTCACAAGGTCCTTGTAGTCGCTGTCGCTTTTCAGGTCCGCCCCATAATTGCAAAGGCTCACAAATCTGTCTAAAAACAGCTTCTCGTCATATCCGCTTTTGATACTCTTTAAGAATTTTCGTACCACCTTTTCCGCAGCCGCTCTGTCCTTCAAAGGCTCTCTGGTAATTTCAAATTCACGCACTAGCCCTTCGTAGGCCGCCTTCCAGTTTTCGTTTTCCGCAGCGTTTATCTCAACATTCTTTTTCCGCAAGGAAAATCGAATATCCCTATCCTTTGTCGGCTCCGTATTGTCCATATTTTTTATCTGCTCACTACTTCTGATAACGTAGGAAATCCCTCTTTCTATAATCTCCCCGCTCTCGTCGGCATCCGCCCCTTCGTCCAGCAGAATCCCGTCACTGTCCCGCAAAGAGAATTTTGTAACATTCCTGTTATTGTTTTCTGCCGCCTTCTGTGCTACACTGTTTTTAGAAACAGGAGCAGCGCTTTCTGTCGGAATTTCCTTTTGGGAATGAACGGCTGTCTGCTCCTGTTTTTTTTCATTGATAGAAGCAGATTTAAGGTAAAGAATATCATACAGAACCATTTCCGAATTACCCTTCGTTCCAACAACCACATCTGCCGAATATCCTCTTTCGCCAATGCGAATCAGCGCATCCGCCCTTGCAAATTCAACAATGCTGTCCTTCCTTGGATGATGCAATCCCTCACCTCTCCAGTTCTGTGCGGCATATAAAATTTCATCTGCATTATTTGCGAATCGCAGCTTGTCAGCATATTCCGCAGGAGAATTGATTTTTAACCACCTAGCATATTTGGAATTGGTCATTTCCGAAGCAGTCTGTCTCCCATTTACATGAATATATTCATTTCTAATCTGAATCCCATTCGGATATTTCTTTTTCAATGTTTCCTTTACTTTTTTTGTCCACTCCTTCCGTGGAACACCATCCAGTATATCTTCCTCTATGGCTACAAACGGCTTATTTTCTTCACTGTATTTAATTGCATATTTTCCTTTTCCTGTTTTCTCCGCTGCACCTTCTTCCATCCTTCCGGTATCCGCCAGCACCTCTGCGAACACCTTCCGCAGCTGTTTGATGTTCTCTAAGTCCTTGCTCAAATCCTCGGCAAATTCCGCGTAGGTGTTGTCCTCAAATAATGCCTTGATGGTTTCCCCCATCTTTTCCAGAAACTCCCTGATTTTATCAAAAAGCGTTTTATCCTTTCTGTGCAGTTCTGTCAGAAACTCCTTCAAACCCGCTTCATTTTCAACAATCTTCTGGAATCCGTCAGCCACCATTTCCTCCATGATGTCCGCCATCCGGGTATCCTCGCCGTAAACCTCCCCGTATTCTTCTTCGTATTCTGCCATGCGCTTTTCCATGTCAACGCCGCTTTTGTTCGCCAGCTTGAATACCAGCTCCCGCATTGCATCATATCCCGCAGGGTTCGCCTTGCGGATGTAGTGTATCATTTCGTGGTTCATCGTCCCCATAAAGCTGTCCGATTTCAGCGCAAGTGTAATCACGCCGTCCTCGTAATATCCGTTGGCAGTGTGCTTCTTTCCGTCCTGCTCAAAGGAAATCTCGTCTACCAGTCGAATCTCAGCACCGCCAATGTCGGCATAGAGCTTTGCAATCGCCAGCTGTCCCTCTGTTGCCTTCACGTCCTCGCCAACAATCAGCCCACGTTTTCCTGTCAGCTTGCTTGTTCCGCGGATGGCGTTTGCAATCTCCGCCCTTCTGTCCTCTGCCCCTGCCATCCATGCCTCGTTCTTCAGCAGCTTGTCTGCCGCCGCCGTGTATGCCGTCTGCCGAATCTCATCCTCTCGGATACCCGCAATCCCCGCGCGGTAATAGGTGTTAAATGCCGCCGTATGGTCGAGATTGCCCGTCTCTGCCGCCTTCCGCAGATATACCTCCTGCCCCTTTGCGCCGTAGTATTTCCCGCTGTATTCCTGCAAATCCTTTGTATAGCTTTCCGCCTCCTGCGTTTCCGGAGAAACAGTTCTTTCCGCTGTCTGCTGTCCCATTTCTCGCACTTCCGCTGTCGGCTGTTCTTCCGCTGTGGGTGCAGTCTGCTCTATCACAGGAGCGGTCTGTTCTGTTATGGGCATAGTCTGTTCCGCCACAGGCGTTCCCTGCTCCGTTACGGGTGCGCTCTGTTCCGCAGAAGGCATATTCTGTTCCGTCATGGGCTTCTCCTGCTCCATGGCTCTTTCCTGCTCCATGGGAATCCTTTGTGTTTCCTCTCCCAGCACATTCCGTCCGGCAAGGCGGCTGCCTCCGGCAATTCCTCCGGCAATCATGCCGCCGCTCAGTGCGCCAATCCCCGCACTGTATCCAATCTGCGCCGCCGCACCCCTCAATGCCGTCGCTGTCGCCTGCCCTTCTGTCTGTCCTGCTCCCCTTGCCATTCTGTATGTTTCTGCCATTTGGCTTCTGTCCCCCATAATCAACGCATCCGCAATCTGGTTTGCCGCTTCGGATGTGCCTTCCTCCAAGCCCTCAGCACCCATGCTTTTCAGAATCTCCGCCGCCAGCTTTCCCTTATTGCCGGCAATCTTCGCCAGCTTGCCCAGTTTGAATAAGCGCTCAAAGCCTAATTTTTCTGTAATAATTTCTGCCGCTGCGCCAATCGTGCCGTATGCAACCGCTTCTTCTGATGTAGCCCCTCTTTCTGTCGCGTCCTTCGCATTGCCGCTAAATGCACTTGCGCCGTACATAGCACTGCTCCCTGCGCCTAATGCCTTTCCGCCCAGTCCCAGTGCCCCCAGTGTTGCCATCTGAGAACCCCAGTCGAAGGTACCCAGTGCCGCCTCTTTTAATATTTTTTTCGGGCCCTTGCTTTCGCCTAAAAAGCCTTCCGTCTGCCCCTGCCTGATTTGCTCTCCTAAGAAAAGAGGGTTGTTCGGGTCAATGGCTTCTCCTCTCGCATCCTGCACTAAGCTGTATGCTGTCGCCAGAGGACTTGTCAGCGCCCCCATGTAGCGTGCATATAAGCCGCCCATAGTGCTGTCCTCTGCCAGCTTCTTTGCATCCGCCGTCCGCTGTGCCGCCGCCCTTTTGTTTACGTCCATTTCAATGGCTTTCAGATAGTCCGCCGCTTCTTTGTTCTTCCCTGCCTGCTTGTAATGGGAATAAACCGCTTTTTCCCTTGCCGTCATTTTGTCATATCTGGTGGAAAAATCCGCCGCGGAAATGGTCGGGTTGATTGTCCCGCCCTCCTTCGGTGTCCCGAAAATCAATTCCTTGATGTTTTTGGCCGCCTGTGCGCCTGTCGGCACAGCCGCACTGTATTTTTCCGCCTTTTTTCTGTTCCTTGCCAGAGATTCCTCATAGGTTGTTTTCTTTCTCCCTGTAAGGGTTTCATTCTCCTTCACCTTGGAATCTGTGCTGATGATGGGGTTCACCGTTCCGCCCGCAACCTTTGTCTCCTGCCATTTTTTATACATGGCTTCCTTTGCAGGCTCGCTTCCTTTCAGCAGTTTTTCTCTGTCGCTCTGCTTTTTCCCAGCCTTTTTCCCGAAATTCTTCACTTCATCATACGATAACATTTCCGTTCCCCCTTCGCCTTATCTCAGCAGACCCTTCGTTGAATTGCTTTTCAGTCTCCCTGCGTCAATCTGCTGTTTCAGCTTGTTGTATTCCGCCTCCGAAACCTTCCCTTTCTGTATCAGTTGGCTTGCAAGCGTATTAAACATAGTCGAATTTCCATGCAGTCTGTAAAGCGCTAACAGCTGGTTATACCCATTTGCACCTGTTGTGCTGCCGCTGTCTCCATCCACTGTGGGCTTGCCGGTTGATTCTGTCTTTGTTCTTGTTTTTGTCTTAGATTTGCTCTTGCTACCGCCGCTGCTTCTTCTGCCGCCGCTGCTGCCGCCGCTTGTCCTTCCTGCCATTGCCAGCTGCTTCTGCTGCAACATGAGTGCCGCCTGCGCCTTTTCCATGTCCTGCATATATTTCAGATAGCTGATGTCAAAGCCCAGCTCCTTCAGCTTGCTGTAGTCCCCCGTCGAAAGCGCATTTTCAATCGCCTGCTGTTGCTGCTGGAATTTCCATTGCTCCTCCGTCAAGCCGTAGCTTCTGTCGCTTTCAAAGAGATTGCGGTCAAATTCGTTCTCGTAGTTGTTCTGGCTCATTGCCTGCTGCATGGAATTAAAGGCAAAGTTCCTGTCTGTGTTGTATTGCCCCAAGGCATCCATGTATTGTCCGTAAAGCCTGTTTTCCTCCGTCTGGTACGCCCCCAGCTGGTTGTATTTGTCCGCCAACTCGTCGGTGTATCTGCCGTAAGCCATCTGCTCCAGCTGTGGCACTCTGTCATTCAGCGCAGCAAGGTAATTGTCATAGCCCTGCTGCGCCGCAATCGCGCCGTATGTACTGCCGTATCCGCCCGTCAGTGCCGCTGTCTGCGCCGCCGTGTCCTTCATGGCACGCTGCCCCTCTCGGATATATTGGTCTCTGTATTGCTGATACATCTTGTCCTCGTTCATGTCATAGCTAAAGCCCTTCCGGTTGCTGATGTCTGAAAGAAGCCCCTGTATCTCCGCTTCATATCTCGGTGTCCATGTGGGCGCAGGGTTTTTGTAGGCTTCGTTGAATTTGTTGAAAAGCGCATCCACATTGCTGTTCTCCGCCGCTTTATTCGGCTTAACGTATGTCGGGCTGTATTGCCCCTTCATGCCGTCCCCGCCGCCGCTGTAACTCCCATAAGCCTTTCTGATGTTTTCCGCCCTGTTGTGCGCCGCCGTTTTCTCCTCCTGCGTTGTTGCATTCGCCCAGTTTTGCCGCTCCTTCAAAATCGTTTCTAGCGCGCCGGGGTTGTTCCGCCCCAGTGCCATGTCCGCCTCCCCAATTTTCGTGTGTCCGTATTGCTTCATCAGCTCATCAAATGTTTTCGCCATTCCCTTTTCCTCCTTTTTTGTAGGTAACTTCCCAATCGCTACTACTCATTGTATCCGTTTCTGCCGTTTTCTTCCCCCACCCGCTTTTCAAATAAAATAAAAAACGCCTGCAATTACGCAAGCGTTTACATTTTAAAATACAATAGAAATAATTGTTGTAATCAAAGAAACAATCGCAATTCCTGTATTTATTATAGATAGATGTCTCTCTGTTTTATTTTTTTGTTGCAACACTCTAATCAGATTGTCCTTTTTATTCAACTCACTCACAATCTGTGCCACATCTTCTTCTCTCTCTTCTTTTTCATTTTCACTACAGCTATTCAGAATTTTCTTTAAAATAACATAATCGGTTCCAGACAAATCACCCCAAATATCCGCATCTTTCTTTTCATAATAAATCTTTAAAAACTCCAATATGTTCTTCTTTAGCCTTTTATCTTCTTTACTCTTTGCCGCCTTCTTCCCATTAAAATTACAAATATAATAGTTTAATATATCTGAAATA
>OGFK01001204.1_pt1 | contig 17552 bp, 16 predicted proteins | sample 1570931 | NCBI WGS metagenome assembly OGFK01 (sample SAMEA2581935, study PRJEB24529) | metagenome | biome: Human gut stool | place: China | collected 2011
TCGAAGCTGCCCTTGACCATGCGCGCGATCGACATTTCCCCGCCCACAGGTCGTGCCCCTTCTGCTACAACAATAATACTGAATTGTTTCCCAGCAGCCTGGCGGGCCCTGATTTTTCCGATAACCGAGTTGATACTGTAAGGGATCTCCGGTATCAAAATAACATCTGCTCCGCCGGCTATGCCGGAATGCAATGCGATCCAGCCAGCATAACGTCCCATAACTTCCAGCGCCATAACGCGATGATGGGATTCTGCCGTTGTATGGATCCTATCCAAAGCTTCTGTAGCCATCGCCATTGCTGTGTCAAAACCAAAAGTACGTTCTGTACACGGAAGGTCGTTATCGATCGTTTTAGGTACCCCCACGACCTTTATTCCGCATTCTTTAGCCAGCCTTGCAGCTATATTTAAGCTGCCGTCTCCGCCGATAACCACTAAAGCTTCAATACCATGTTTTTCAAGATTAGCCAATACTTCCGCGCGTTTATCATAATAAACCAATTCCCCGTTTTCTTCTACTGCAAATTTAAAGGGATTGTCGCGGTTAGTTGTTCCAAGAATTGTTCCACCCCGCGGCAGAATACCTGAAACATCTTTGTAATCCATCAGTCCCATCCGGCCTGTCACGAGGCCGTTAAAACCATTTTCTATGCCAAATATTTCATATCCATTATTAAGAGCTGTTTTCACTACAGCCCTGATGACTGCATTTAACCCGGGACAATCGCCGCCGCCAGTCAAAACTGCCAGTCTTTTCTTTGCTTGGCTCATTGCTTACCTCGCTTTTTAATCAACGTTCCAAACCGTAAAACCTTCCGAACTGATACGGATCGATTCCGTTCCATCAAATTTATCATAACAGAGTTTTCCTTCTTCAAGGTAACCCGGCCAAGCTGTTACAATCACAAATTTCTCACTAAGTTTATGCAGCAAAGCATCAACATCAATATGAAACACCGGTACGAACAGTGTTTGCAGACGATCCAACAAAATAACTTCGCTGTCATATCCTTCCAATATGTCTGCCATCATCTCAGGTGCTTTTGCCTGACGTTCTCCAGGAGGAACCTCCAAAAATTTTTCAGTAATTAAAAGGCGGCAATCGATGTAATCCCACTTTTTCTCTTCAGCAGCTTCACGCAATACTTTACTTTTACCGCTGCCCGGTTTACCTGTTACGATAACTACTTTTACATCGTGATCTTTAACGCCTTCTACAATTTTTACAAATTCTTCTACTTGGCTCATGTCCATTACCTCCCAATTACGCTCAGCGTAAAATTTGCCCTTCACTTTCTAGTTATTGCTATATTCGCTGTTTATTTACGAAATCCTTTAAAAAAATAACATCATTCAGAAAAATCTAAATGATGTTGCTTTTTTGTTTCACATTTATCAATTTATTAATCACGTTTACGATGACTGAACCGTTCGCTGGGATCAATAGCTAAAAGCCCACTATAAACCTCACTCAGATCAGTGTTATCATTACGATTTGTAATGTACTTTTCTAATTTGCGTTTCACTCTCTGCAAAGCATTATCAATTGATTTGATGTGCCTATCCAGTTCAACGGCAATTTCCTGATAAGATTTGCCATCCAGATAACTCATCAAAACCTTCCACTCAAGGTCACTGAGAATATTATTCATCTTATTCTCAATATCAGCAAACTCTTCCCTGCTGATAATCATATCTTCAGGATTAGCAACTTTAACACCGGAAATAATATCCAACAACGTTCTATCAGAATCCTCTTCATAAATAGGCTTATTCAAAGAAACATATGAATTAAGAGGAATATGCTTCTGCCTGGTAGCTGTTTTTATAGCAGTAATAATCTGTCGAGTAACGCACAATTCAGCAAAAGCTCTGAAAGATGACAGTTTATCGCCGCGAAAATCACGGATAGCTTTATAAAGGCCTATCATTCCTTCCTGAATGATATCCTCGCGTTCGGCGCCTATTAAAAAATAGCTTCTGGCTTTAGCCCGCACAAAATTACGGTATTTATGCAAAAGATATTCCTGGGCAAGTGCGTTATCTTCTTGTTTAGCCTTTAAGACGACATCTTCATCCGCCATGTTTTCAAAAGCAGCATAGGGATTATATGGCGTTTCCGTACTCATTGGCACAACCTCCGTTTCCTAGGAATTTCCTGCATCTGTCAGCTTTTTCATTATACTCCATAGTTATGTCAGCGTCAATTTTTAGGTATTGCGCCGCAGCTTTTCAAAATGATCCAGAATATGCTCCTGCAGCCTGCCGCCAAGTTCATTACGTCCCAAACCCCTAGCAAGTCTTTCGCTGCGCTGCGCGATCTGTTTTTTTGTAAGCAGATATTCTTCACGAAATTCACGCGCCGAAATCCTATAGGCCCCACTCCCTAAAACATTCAGCTGTTCTGCATAATCACTGGTCACAACAAAAACACTGCTTCCGCTCTTAACAAGATCATATACGCGTCGTTCAATCCATGAATCAGCGGTTTCACCTTCATTCGTGAAAACAATCTCCAAAGCTCCGTTTTTTTCGAATGATGCAACTCCCTGTACTTCCTGGGCATCAAAAACAACAATTCCTGAATATCCTTTAAAAGCTATATACTCGGCTAATTTTTCTTTTAAAAGTTCACGGGCATGCTCAAGGTTCTCTTCACGGAATTTACGAAAATCCTGCCAACTGTTGATAACATTGTAACCGTCCACTACAAGCCATTCTTTCATACTTTAAACGCCCGCCTGCACCCGGCGCTGACGTACGACCTCGTACAGCAAAACGGCACCTGCCGCCGAAGCATTCAGCGAAGAAACTCCCCCCTGCATCGGCAGACTGACAATGATATCACACTTCTCTTTTACAAGGCGTCCCAGTCCTTTTCCTTCAGCACCAACTACAATGACCATCGGGCCAGTCAAATTACTTTTGTAATAATCCTCACCGTTCATATCCGCACCGGCAATCCAAAAACCAAGTTTTTTCAATTCTTCAATCGTCTGCGGAATATTACCAATTTGAACTACTGGTACATATTCAACAGCTCCGGCAGAAATTTTCGCTACCACAGCATTTAGCGGACAGCTGCGACGCTTGGGAAGCAGCACACCATGCACACCAGCAGCATCCGCCGTTCTAATCAGCGCTCCCACATTCTGCGGGTCCTGCAGCTCATCAAGCAGCAGCAAAAAAGGAGTTTCATCTTTCTCTTTTGCCAATGCCAAAACCTCTTCTAAACTGTGAAAGCGAATAGGTGCAGCTAAGGCAACAAACCCCTGATGCCGCAAGCCATCTGCCAGTTTATCCAATCTTTCAGCTTTACAAAATTCCAAAACTACGCCCGCAGTCTTCGCCAGGCCAATAATCTCACTGACACTGCCGCCTTTGATTCCGTCCTGCACCAACAGTTTATTAATAGATCTGCCGCTGCGCAAGGCTTCTGTTACAGAATTGCGTCCGGCAAGAATTTCTTCAGACATAGCTCCTCCTAATTATCACTGTTGTTTTTGTTTTGCCGCTAAAATAGCGTCCAAACGTCCGCAACTCATTGCACCTTCTCTGCATATACCTTCACTTACGCAAGTAGGACCGGCATTTTCAAATAATACCGGTGCGGCTTTTTTACATTCAGCCAGCATTTTTTCTGCAAGCTGCCTGATCTCCCACTGGGCACGATTACAGCAGCGCAGGCTAAAGAAATTCATCAAAGACCTGACATTAAATGTTGCCACAATTTTAGTTTCAGCCGCATTAGGAAGTACATAACGGGCATCCTCTGCCGGGATTCCAAATTCATCAGTAAATTCATTATACCTAGCCTGAATATCAGCCATAAGCTGTTCAAACTTAGCTTTTGCCTCAGGCCTTGAGGAAATAGTAGGAGGCATAATAGTTTCAAAATCATGCTCTTTTACATAACGCTGCGATTGCTGTGAATAAGAAGCGATACGGTGACGCACCAGCTGGTGCGTCAATACTCTGGAAACGCCTTCTATAGCGAAAGTAAATGTAACATGTTCCAATGTCGAAAAATGTCCCATTTCCACAAGTTTACGCACTAATTTTGCTGCCTGTTCATCAGACATTGTTTCTTCAAGCTGGGCTGCACCAACGGGAGAATAGCACAGACGTGCGCTCATAGCAACTGTCTTTTCCGGTTCCGGTGTGTGTCTGAGTAATTTTACTTCCATGTTAATTCACCCTTTCTTCTGCATAGCCTCAGAAATAATTACAAAAGAACGCTCTAATATCTCCTCCAGTCGTTCTTCCCTGTCGCTCAAAAATAACCAGCCCAACAGCGCTTCAAATGCTGTTCCCATACGATATTCATGTACGGAGGCGCTTTTAGGCACTATCGATTTAGTATTACGGCCGCGCCTGGCAATATAGGCTTCTTCTTCCGTCAAATCCGACAGCAATGCCTCCATTGCCTTCGCCTGCATAACCGCCGATACCATTTTTGAACCCAAATCATGTATAACACGAACCTGCCCTGAGGTTGGCAGCAGCCTCAACCTTACATAAAGAGAAAAAACAACATCACCGATATATGCCAAAAGTATCGGATTAAGTTGTTTCGGTTCTCCGTAAGTCAGCCCGGCAGCCGTACAGGCTGCCAAAGCATGAGCTTTTATTTGCTGATATTGTTCAAACTTCACTGTTTTTTCCAACGTACGCCTTGAGGCGTATCCTCCAGAACAATTCCTATCTCGCTTAATTTATTACGTAAAGCATCAGCCTGTGCATAGTCCTTATTGCTCCTGGCTTCCTGGCGCATAGCAATAAGCATTTCCATCAGTGGTTCTTCCAAACCGCAACTTTCAGCTTCAACAGCACCTTGAGTTGATTCCAGTACTCCAATAATAGAACACATTTCAGAGAAAACACTTTGCAATATAGACACAAGCTTTCCATCCGGTTTACTGCCGACGCTGACGATACTTTGATGATAAATATTAATTTCCTTTGCCAAAGCAAACATATGACTGATTGCCAAAGCAGTATTAAAATCATCACGCATGGCTTCCATAAACTCGTTGCGCAGTTCCAAAACTTTTCTTCGCAGCTTCAGGCTTTCCTCTGTCGGCCCAGCATTCATCAAAGCCATTAAGGCCTGCAGATTTTCCTGAGCCGTTTTCAACCTGGACAAGCTGCGCTGCGCTTCCGCCAACCTCTCATCACTAAAGTCCAATGGACTGCGGTAATGAGTGGAAAGAATAAAAAAGCGCAGTGTTTCCGGCTCATAATGCTCGAGGATATCAATGACCATAAAGAAATTACCTAATGATTTAGACATTTTCTCTTCATTAACAGTGATAAACCCGTTATGCAGCCAGTATTTAACAAAGGGATGGCAACCTGTACAGCCTTCAGATTGTGCAATCTCATTTTCATGATGCGGAAAAATCAAATCACTGCCGCCGCCATGAAAATCAAAGGTTTCTCCCAAATATTTCATACTCATTGTTGAGCATTCGATATGCCAGCCAGGACGTCCTTCACCCCAGGGACTGCTCCAGGAAGGCTCTCCCGGTTTAGCAGCCTTCCACAAGGCAAAATCCATTGGATTATGCTTTTTATCGTTGACATCAACGCGCGCACCTGCCATCATATCTTCCAGATTACGCCCGGAAAGTTCACCGTAATGCTCAAATTTTTCAACGCTATAATAAACATCGCCGTCCATTTCGTAGGCATAACCACGATCAATAAGAGCTTTTACAGTTTCAATGATTTCCTCCATATGCTCAGAAACACGCGGATATACATGTGCACGACGCACATTGAGCTTATCCATTACCTCAAAATAAGCATCTATATAACGTCCGCAGACATCACTCCATAAAACGCCTTCTTTATTGGCAGTGTTGATTATTTTGTCATCGACATCAGTAAAATTCTGTACATGCAGAACATCATAACCCTCATGCTCCAAAAAACGGCGGATAACATCCCATGTTACAAATGGACGCGCATTACCAATATGCGGATGGTTATAAGGCGTAACACCGCAGACATAAATATTAGCTTTACCCGGATGTACCGGTACAAACTCTTCTTTTTGTTTCGTCAATGTATTGTAAACTCTAATCGTCATTCCAAGCTCTCCTCTACAGAGTAATACCTGCCTTAGCAAGGCTCGCCCTAATTCTGGCTTCTGTACGTTCCAAACCAAGCAACGGCACCATTTCAGCCAGTTCCGGGCCATGCTGATTTCCTGTTAAAGCAACACGGATCGGCATAAATACAGCTTTGCCACCCAGCTTGGTAGCTTTTTGGATAGCTTTGAAAGCAGCTTTTACAGCAGGTCCATCTAAAACTTCCAGCTTAGGCAATTCTTCGAACAGCATATTCATTACTGTTGGTACTGATTCTTCCTGCAGAACTGCAGCAGCCTCTGCATTTTCAAATTCAAATTCATCACTGAAATACATAGCGACACATTCAGGGATCTGCGCAGCAAAAGCAACATGCTCTTTGGCTGTAGCAACTACACGTTTAAGCCATTCCAGCTTTTCGCCACACTCATCACCTGTCATATAGCCGGCAGCAACCATATGCGGCTTAGCTGCGGCAAAAAAAGCTTCCTCATCCAACTGCCGCATATAGTGCTGATTGATCCAGTTCAGTTTATCGATTTCAAAAACAGCGGGATTTTTAGCGACATGCTCCATCGAAAAGGCCTGAATCAACTCTTCCATACTGAAAATCTCCTGTTCGCTGTTCGGAGCCCAGCCCAGTAATGCCAGGAAATTATCAATGCCTTCCGGCAGATACCCCAACTGACGATACTGATCAACAGAAGTAGCGCCATGGCGTTTAGACATTTTTGTGCGATCCTTACCTAAAATCAATGAAATATGACCGAATGTAGGCTGTGTAAAGCCCAGCGCATCATAAATAAGGCATTGGCGCGGAGTATTTGACAAATGCTCTTCAGCACGAATAACATGAGAAATTTTCATCAACGCATCGTCGATTACTACAGCATAATTATAAGTAGGAATGCCGTCAGATTTTACGATAACAAAATCTCCGATTCCGTTAGAGTCAAAAACGACATCGCCGCGAACCATGTCGCGGACAAGTATCTGCTGATCAGCAGGCACACGAAAACGTACGGTTGGTTTGCGTCCTTCAGCTTCGTACTGTTCTATTTGTTCAGAAGTAAGATTACGGCATTTGCCCATATAACGAGGCATTTGCCCTTTGGCAGACAAAGCCTGGCGTTCTGCTTCCAGCTCTTCATCTGTGCAGTAACAATAGTAGGCCTTACCTTCAGCCAGCAGCTGATCAGTATATTTTTTATACAGTTCAAGACGCTCTGTTTGACGATAAGGACCGTATTCCCCACCTACATCAATACCTTCGTCCCAATTCAAGCCTAACCATTTTAAGGCAGCCTTGATATTCTCTTCAGATTCGCGGCTGGAACGCTCAAGGTCAGTATCCTCGATACGCAAAACAAGCTTGCCGCCCATTTTACGGGCAAACAGCCAGTTAAATAAAGCACTGCGAGCGCCGCCGATATGGAACGGTCCAGTCGGACTCGGTGCAAATCTTACTCTGATTTCATTAGACATTAGAATGATCCCTCCAAAAATACTTATCTTGAATATTATACCACAAGGGCATGTATGAGTGCTAAGTCCGTAAAGACCTCACTAAGTACTCAAACGATACCACAAGGACATATATGAGTACCTCGTTTCAGTAAAGCGAATTTACATCATCCTCTGATAATACTTACAACAGCCTCTGACGCCATCCCTTCGCCCCGTCCAACAAAACCTAATTTCTCTGTTGTCGTTGCTTTTACATTGACAGCACTTCTTTCAATCCGCATTTCCCGGGCAATATTAGCCGCCATCTGTTCAATATAGGGAGCCAGCTTAGGCCGCTGTGCCATAATAGTCACATCGGCATTGTTTATCTGCCAGCCATGCTTTTGCAGTAAACCAACCACCTGCCTCAACAGCAGCATACTATCGGCATCTTTAAATTTCATATCCGTATCCGGAAAATGCCTGCCAATATCACCAAGACCCGCTGCGCCAAGCAAAGCATCCATCAATGCATGAAGGGCCACATCGGCGTCAGAATGTCCTAACAACCCTGATTCATAAGGAATCTCAACTCCGCATAAAATCAATTTACGGTCAGCAGCAAGCTTATGTACATCGTACCCGCAGCCTACACGAAACTGCGGCCAGTTATTATTTTTTTCTATCATCTTACAAGACCTCTGCTTTTACATAAATTTTCTGCCAGGATCAAATCTTCCGGCGTTGTAATCTTAATATTCTCATAGCTTCCTTCAGCAACAGCAACAGCTATTCCCAAACGTTCTACCAGTGAAGCGTCATCCGTTGCATTACCATGCTGTTTCTGCAAAAGCTCGTATGCCTGCTTTAAAATACTGATTTTAAAAATCTGCGGTGTCTGCACAGCACGCAGAGTACTGCGCACAGGCGTATACTGCACAAGATTATTTTCATCCACAACCTTAACCGTATCCTTAACAGGCACAGCAGCAATAGCCGCACCGCTATCGGCAGCAGCTTTCAACACTCTTTTAAAAACCTCTTTGCCGGCAAAAGGACGAGCACCGTCATGCACAGCTATATAACCATCACTCTCCGTAACTGCAGACAGAGCATTAGCAACAGAATCCTGTCGTTCCTTTCCGCCGGCAACAACACAGAAAGGCAACAGCGGATAATACTCCTTGCTGTATTCCTCCAGCATCAATTCTGCTTCCTTGACCTCCTGTGGCCGTACAACAGCGATCACTCTGCTCACACAGTCTGTGTCAGCCAGCATCCTCATACACTGTACCAGAAGCGGCAATCCGCCCACATCGGCAAAAGCTTTATTTTTACCTAACCCCAAGCGGCTTCCCAACCCTGCAGCCGGAACAATCGCTATGATTTTTTCCATAAACGCCCCCGCTATTTCAGTTTCGCGAAAATCATTCTACCTGCTGAAGTCTGCAGGACAGAAGTTACTACAACAGCAGTATTTTCACCTACCAGTTTTTTACCGCCTTCAACAACGATCATTGTACCATCTTCAAGATAAGCAACGCCCTGATTATTTTCTTTGCCATCTTTAACGACAAAAACATTCATCTCTTCCCCCGGAAGAACCACCGGCTTAATGGCGTTAGCCAGATCATTGATATTAAGCACACTGACGCCTTGGATCTCGGCAACTTTATTAAGATTGAAATCATTAGTTATAATAACAGCTTCTGTCTGTTTAGCCAATTTCACCAATTTAGCATCTACTTCATTCAAATCTTCAAAATCAGTATCTTCTACAAGCAATTGTTCTTTATTTTTCTGCTGTATCTCCTGAATAAGATCCAAACCTCGGCGGCCTTTGGCCCGTTTCAGATTATCAGACGAATCTGCCAGCTTCTGCAATTCTTCCAAAACAAAGTTGGGAACGATCAAACGACCTTCCAGAAAACCTGTTTTCAGAATATCAATAATACGACCGTCGATAATGACACTGGTATCCAGTAATTTATTTTTACTGTACAATCTGTCACTCAGCGCCAACGATTTAACTGCAGCCGGTTTTACCGCACCTTTTAAGCTAGGAATACTGCGGTTAAAAAAGCCTACGATATCCTTATGCTTACGTAAAGCAACTTTCGCCCCAATAATAGAAAGCACCAGACTAAAGATCAAAGGAATATAGGGACCAATAATCGGCAAATGCGAAAAAGGCCCACCCAAAAGGTTAGCCAAAATCAAACCAATACCAATACCAAGCGTCATAACAAGAATATCACTGGTCGGCACCTTGGATAAAACGATCGCCATACGTTCCGTATAACCCATAATATGATAAATAAGCACCGGTGCAACAGCTACACCAAGACCACCAAAAACAAAGATGCCCACAGCACCTGAAACAATAGTTGCCAAAGCTATGCCAAAAAAGCCGTTGTCATAAAGATCGTAACCAAAAAAATCCGAAATATAAGGCAGTAAATATTCAGTAAGTATGAGTCCGGTAAGCGCAAACACAACGACAATGGTCAGCTTCAAAATCCTGTTTAACATCTTTACACCTCCTTTCTTTAAATAATATGGATAATATAATATTTTACTACAATTTTCGTATTAAAAACAGCTAAAAAAATAAAATACGTCGGAAAATCCGACGTATTTCACTAAAAAAACTTATTCAGCCAGTTTTCAATATCCTGCTGTTCAGCATTTTTTACAAGCATCACTTCGCTGATCAAAATCTGTCTGGCTGTACCCAATAATCTACGCTCGCCGGTAGATAATTTTTTTTCATTCTCCTGCACCTGCAATGTTCTTATTACATCGGCAACTTCAAAAACATTACCGCTTTTCATTTTTTCCAAATACATATTAAAGCGTCTGTTCCATGTAATAGCTTTATTGTAATTATCAGGACGTTCTTCCAAAACTTTTTCAACGGCATCGATATCATCATTTTCGATAACATGCCTCAAGCCAACACGTTCCACACTGTCGACCGGAACCATGACCTTCATCTCTCCAAGAAGCATTGCCAGGATCAGATAGTCGACACTTTGACCGTCACGTTCACGCTTTTCTATTGTTTTTACTACTCCGGCGCCGTGCATCGGATATACGACTTTGTCTCCTACTGCAAACATCTTCTGCCCTCCTAAGGAACACGCTATTTTTATATGTATTTATTTTAACACCTCCTGTTATTTTTGTCAAAATTTTATTATTTTATCATAGCTCCATATTTGTGTCAATCATTTTTTATATAAATTTTCTGATTTTATTTTAAAATAAACAAAAAGAGCGGAGAAACCTCCGCTCTTTTAAGCAAAAACCTTATCCAGCGCTTCTTCCAAAGTTTTAACCTGCACAATACCATTGCAGGGTTCATCCAATGACAGCTTGCCCATTGGCAAAACAAATCTTTTAAAGCCAAGATTCATAGCATCCTTGATACGCCTTTCCGGCGAACCTATTCGTCGCACTTCTCCTGTAAGCCCCACTTCACCCATGACTAATACGCCATGCGGAATCGGCCGATTACGATAGCTGGACACCAGCGCAGCAGCCACAGCCAGATCTGCAGCTGGTTCAGTGACTCTCATCCCGCCAACCACATTGACGTAAGCATCGTAAGCGCCAAAATCCATTCCTAAGCGCCGTTCCAAAATCGCCAAAAGCATAGTGACCCGATTATAATCAAATCCAACAGCAGTGCGTCGGGGCATCCCATAAGGTGTTTTGGCAACCAAAGCCTGCACTTCAACTAAAATAGGCCTGTTACCTTCCAGGCAGGCACAAACAACTGAACCGGAAGCATCGTTACTGCGTTCTTCCAGGAATAATCCTGCTGGATTACTTATTTCCTGCAGCCCACTGGCTTCCATAGAAAAAATACCGCTTTCATTTGTAGAGCCAAAACGGTTTTTCAAGGCACGCAGCACCCGAAAAGAATAGGATCTATCCCCTTCAAATTGCAGCACCACGTCGACCATATGTTCAAGCAATCGCGGGCCGGCAATATTACCGTCTTTAGTCACATGACCGATAATAAGCACGGCAATGCCGCTGGTTTTTGCAAAACGCAGCAATTTCGCCGTACACTCGCGCACCTGTCCGACACTGCCGGCTGCAGTAGGCAGCTCGCTGTTGTACATAGTCTGAATAGAATCAATTACCAACAATGCCGGCTGCACTTCCTGTGCCTGCAGTAAAATAATATTCAAATCGGTAGCCGTCATCACCAGCAGGTTTTCACCGCTGCTGCCTAAACGTCTCGCCCGCATTGCTGTTTGCGCTTCTGATTCTTCACCAGAAACATACAAAACTTTTATATTATTCCGGCTAAACTTCATGCCGGCATCCAAAAGCATAGTCGACTTGCCAATGCCCGGGTCTCCGCCCAACAAAACCAGGCTGCCGGGAACAATCCCTCCCCCAAGCACACGATCAAATTCACGGATACCTGTCTGCAGACGGCTGAGGGACTGTTCCGCCACCTGATGCAACGGTTTGGGCTTAGCGGTTTCGCCTACAGGCAGGTAACTCTGTCAGGACGTTCAGGCACGTCCATTTCTTCGACAAAACTGTCCCATTGACCACATTCCGGACACTTTCCCAACCATTTAGCCGTTACATAACCACACGACTGACAAACGAAACGTATTTTCGGTTTTGCCATTACGGACGTTCCTCTCCAGCTGCAACCAAGGCTTCTTCCTTGTGCGCTTCTTCTTTATCAAAATAGATTTTACCAGCCTCATCAGTACGGGTCAAAATAGTATCACCGCGTTTTAATTCTGAAGCCAGATACAAATCGGAAACAGGATCCTCAACCAGTTTCCTTAAAGCCCTGCGCAGAGGTCGTGCACCATAACGCGTATCCTTGCCAGCTTTTAAAAGCTCGGCCTTAGCCTCATCAGTAACCTTGATATCAAGGCCATTTTCCTGCAAACGACCTGAAAGTTCTTTGAGCATCTGTTCGACAATTTGCCGCAGTTCTGCTTCACCAAGCGGATCAAAGACCAGAATTTCATCAATTCTATTTAAAAATTCAGGACGGAAGATTCTTTTTACTTCTTCCAATACAGCACTTTTGCGTCCGTCGTTTACCTGTTTCTCACCAGTCGCAAATCCCAACGGTTTGCTGTCCAGTAAAGCTCTGGCACCAGCGTTGCTGGTCATAATGATAACAGCATTTTTAAAATCAACAGTCCGTCCCTGCCCGTCAGTCAAGCGGCCGTCTTCCATAATCTGCAGCAGCAAGTTGAAAACATCAGGATGCGCTTTTTCAATTTCATCCAGCAAAATTACCGAATAGGGCCGCCGGCGCACAACATCTGTCAGCTGACCGCCTTCTTCATAACCAACATAACCAGGAGGAGCACCTACCAACCGAGAAGTAGTATGCTTTTCCATATATTCAGACATATCAAATCTAATCAAAGCACGTTCATCGCCAAAAAGGTTCTCTGCCAGCGCTTTAGCCAGCTCTGTTTTACCTACCCCGGTAGGTCCTAAGAACAGGAACGATCCTACAGGGCGGTTTTTATCCTTAAACCCGGCTCTGGCTCTACGGATAGCTTTTGCAACAGCGTCAACAGCCGCATTTTGACCGACCACACGCTCATGCAGCGCCTCCTCCAAATGAATAAGTCTTTTAGATTCACCTTCGGTAAGCTTACGCAGTGGAATATTTGTCCAGGAAGCAACTACTTCGGCAACATCTTCTTCACTTACCGTCAATTTACTGCTTGATCCACTGCGCTGCGACTGACGCTCACCATCAAGCTGTTCCTGCAGCTTGCGTTCTGCGTCACGCAATTCAGCAGCACGTTCATACATTTGCTGAGTAATAGCCGATTCTTTTTCAATGCGCACTTTTTCAAGCTGTTGTTCAATTTCCCGCTGCGGCAAGGAAATCTTATAGCTTTGCAGCCGTACCCTCGAACAGGCTTCATCCATTAAATCGATAGCTTTGTCCGGGAGATTACGGTCAGTGATATAACGATCAGACAGACGCACTGCCGCCATAATAGCCTCATCTGTGATTTGAATACGATGAAAGGCTTCATATTTATCGCGCAGTCCCTTCAAAATCTCAATTGAATCATTAACATCAGGAGCACCTACAACGATAGGTTGAAAACGACGTTCCAGTGCCGCATCTTTCTCAATATTTTTCCGGTATTCGTTTAAAGTAGTGGCTCCTATAGCCTGCATTTCACCCCTGGCCAAAGCCGGTTTTATAATATTTGCAGCATCAATAGCGCCCTCTGCGGCACCTGCTCCGATGATAGTATGCAGTTCGTCAATAAAAAGAATAATATTTTTATTTTCTTTTACCGCTTCCAGTAATTCTTTCAAACGTTCCTCAAATTCACCGCGGTATTTGGTTCCCGCCACCAGATACCCGATCTCCAGCGAGAACACAATTTTCTCACGCAGTATCTCCGGAACATTACCGTCAACAATTCGCTGGGCCAGGCCCTCGGCAATAGCCGTTTTACCAACGCCGGACTCTCCAATCAACACCGGATTATTTTTTGTACGCCGACACAGAATCTGAATAATGCGTTCAACCTCTTTTTCGCGGCCAACAACGGGATCAATTTTTCCATCTGAAGCCAGCTGATTGAGATTGCGGCCAAATTCCGACAGCATTTCCAACACATTGCTCTTTGTTTCCACATCGCTGTCGCCAGCATTATAATTGCCATCTGTCAATGGCTGATTATCATAAACAGCCTTAATGACCTTCATGACCTGTTCTGCCGTAACGTTAAAGCGCCGCAATACCTGAGCAGCCACGCCTTCTCCTTCACGCAACAAGCCCAACAGCAAATGTTCGGACCCTACATAGTGCAGCTTAAAAGCTGCTGCTGCTTCACCAGCAAGCTCTAAGGCCCGTTTGGCACGCGGGGTATAACTGATCATCAGCTCAGTGCTGCCAGCGGGCTCCATCCAGCTTTCCAGCTCTTTTATGACCGCCTGATTATCAATGCCAAGTTTTTCTAGAATCTTCTTGGCAAAACAATTTTCAACATTCAGCAACGCCAGCAAGATATGTTCTGTTCCAACATGATCATGACCCTTATCCAATGCAAAACGCATCGCGTCTTCCAAAATACCTTTGGCACGTTCAGTAAAACGATTCATGATCTGTTCTTCTCTAGCTTTTGGTTTCAACAGCCCATCTAAAAACTCTTTGGCATTGAAAACAGTTCCCGACAAAAAATTAGACGGAGCCAATTCTTCAACACAATCCGAGCACAGCCATTTGTCGATTTGTTTATCGTTGACCACGCATACCACGTGGACCACAGCTTCTTTTAATCCGCATTTCTGACATAACATATCAATTCACCTCACTCACGTTCTGTCATTTTAGTAATAGCCGTCTCCAAAACAGCTCTTTTTTTAGCTTCATCAGCATCCAGAATTTCCATCATATACTGCAACAGTGATTTTTCGCGCCTGCTGATCAAACGGTTAGCAGCCCAGTGCTCAATCAAATCATGCACTGTCGGCTCACAGTTCTCTTCCTGCAATTCATGAGGCATCACCCTTACAATACGGACAAAGCCGCCGCTTCCGCGTCTGGATTCGACCATAAACCCCCGTTCAGGAGTAAAGCGCGTGCTCAGCACATAACTGATCTGCGACGGTGCGCACGACAGTTTATCGGCAAGTTCATTACGCTGTACTAAAACAGCGTCCTCTCTGTCCTCTAAAAGCTGTCTGATGATGAAATTTTCTATTGCATCTGCAAGATTTCTCATCTTAATTACCTTCCTTTTATCGTTTCAGCATTAAAGTCAAACTTTTCTGCCGGCATCTATAATTAGATTAATTCTATTATATTTGACCTTTCGACTTTTGGCAAGTAAATTATTCGTGAACATCTTTTCAGCAGAAAAAAAACAAGCAGACGCATAAAACTCGTCTGCTTGATCAATTTTTTTATTTTTGCAGCTTCCTGGCAAATTCATAACCAAGCTGCCTTGCTGCTTCCAGGTCTTCTGGCTGTGCCTTCCATTTACAGGTAAAACCCGGTTCCAACTCAAAACCAGCCGCTGTCAGCAAAGCTTCCATATCTTTCTGAGCTCCGCCGGCCCAGCCATATGTACCGAAAACAGCTGCTTTTTTACCTGTTGGGTTTAAGCCTTTAAGGTATACAAGCAGACTGCCCATAGTGGGCAGCATTCCGCTGTTCAGTGTTGAAGAGCCGATGATCATACCACCTGCTTCAAATAAATCCGCAACAGCAGTACTATTCGGAGTTTCGTTCATACGCAGCAGCACAGCATCACTACCGGCACTGACAACACCCTCCAGCACAGCACGAGCCATTTGCTCCGTAGCGCCCCACATCGTATCATAGGCAATAACTACACTGCTGCCGCTCACACCTTTGCCCCAGGCAGCATATTTGGCAATAATTTCCTGAATATGACTGCGCCAGATAATACCATGGGCTGTAGCTATCATCTTTAAATCAAGCGCCGCTGCTTTCGCCAGCGCTTTATCAATTAATTTCGCATATGGCCAGAGTATATTGGCAAAATATTTTTTTGCTTCATAAAAAAGTATTCCCAGATCCACTTCATCATCAAAACGTTTAGCAGCCGCATAATGCTGGCCAAAAGCATCATTAGAAAACAAAATCCCATCATCTGCACAATAGGTTGCCATACTGTCAGGCCAGTGCAGCATTGGTAAAGTTACAAAAGTCAATTCACGTTTGCCTAATGATAATTTATCGCCATCCTTCACGACCTGAAAATCATATAAATCACCATAATGACGAATTGCTTCCGCCTTCCCTTGAGCTGTAATAAAAAACTTAGCATTCGGAGCCGCTTTGACCAGCGCCGGCAATGCCCCTGCATGATCCGGTTCCACATGGTTCACTATTACGTAATCAATTTTTCCAGGGTCGACAACACGTTCAATCTTTGCCAATAATTCTTCAGCAAACATCGCTTTCACTGTATCGATCAAACAGATTTTTTCATCCATGATCAAATATGAATTATATGAAGCACCGCGTTCCGTCTTATATCCGTGAAAATCACGCACAGCCCAGTCAACAACACCCACATCATAAATTTTAGGAGCTATTTCCAATGGCATCATTTTTTACACTTCCTTTCTGAAAAACTGCTTCTTTATTTATTATATAAGCAAATCACAGCAAAGTAAAAATTTCTTTTAGCAAAAAACAGTAAATTCTACTTACAAAATTCTATGCCTGACATTATTTTCACAAGGCCCGTTCAATAACACTGTGCTGACCTTTATCAATAAACAACCCTATTTGGTGGAAACTGCTCAAACTACTGCGATGTCCAATACTGACTATGGTAGTATCCGGCATTAAAGTTTCAACAAGCTTATACATCACCGCTTCTGTCTCCTCATCTAAAGCAGAAGTAGCTTCATCTAAAAACAGCCATGACGGTTGATAGATCAGTGCCCTTACAAAAGCCAGCCTCTGCTGTTCACCGCCGCTAAGCACATGTGACCAGTCTGCTTCGACATACAGGTCTTTTGCCAGGTAGCCAATCCGACATTGCTCCAGCAACATCACCAACTCTTCATCTGTTTTATGGCAACTGCCTGGATAAAGCAACGCTTCCTTCAATGTTCCCAATGGTAAATAAGGTTTTTGCGGAATAAACATCAGTTTCTCGGCAGCAGGCAGTTCCAATTTACCATGCACATATGGCCAGATACCAGCCACAGCACGCAGCAATGTACTTTTACCGCTGCCACTTGCGCCTTTGATCAGGATATTTTTATTTCGGCCGGGTACTAAAGTAAAATTGACATTTTTCAACAAGATCCTGTCATCTGGTAATTCAACCTGCAAGGACGCAGCTACGATAGTATCGTTGCGACTTTCCATTCGTTCAAGATCAATCTGCGGTTTTTCCTGTTTTACCTCGTGCATATGTACCCCAAAACCCGTAAGACGCTCTACAACTGCCCGCCATTCAGCCAAAGAAGCATACATATCTACAAAATATGA
>OGFK01001211.1_pt1 | contig 17475 bp, 25 predicted proteins | sample 1570931 | NCBI WGS metagenome assembly OGFK01 (sample SAMEA2581935, study PRJEB24529) | metagenome | biome: Human gut stool | place: China | collected 2011
CGTCCTATCTTTCAAGGTACGCCTATATTATAGCATGAATGCATAGCTAATGCAAGTTGTTTATGCAGCTAAAATAAAATAAAATAATGTGCATAATTCTATCGCTTTCGGCAGTACATGCGTGTAGTATGCATGGTGTCGAAAGACGAAAGCGTATAACAGTACATAGGAGGTATGAAATGAATTATCTGAATGAGGGACTGCCGTCGTATATCGAGGTCGACACACAGCATCAGGGGGTGGTAATGCAATCGATGGGAAATACCCTCGATGAGGTATATGGTAGGTATAGCGATGCTAAGGCGGGTGCGTACGCACGATGCGAAGAGATATGCGATGAGATGGATGGGCGCAATCTGTGCATCACTTCGGCGAACTGCCACATGTTCAGTGTACAGTTTGAGTTTTCGAACCCGATGAATGGGCGCCCTATGGTGTGCCATATTACGCCGAAGCAGACTTATGCCATGTATACCGATATGCGGCACATATCCGAAGCGCATATGGTATGGCGGCACTATGCGCACGATATGGTCTACATTTCCGTAATCGGATGGGACGATAGAGATTATTGCGGATGCGGTGTCAGGTGGATGGCTGGGACGGCTTACGTCTATGTGGAGGATGAGGCGTATCGCGTCGATAATCCATTCACGAAAGACGGCAAGTTGCGCTTACGTCCTATGCTGTCTAAAGCGGGTGCATGATATGAAAGCATCAGAGCTCACGCCCGAAGAAAGATGGCTCTTCATGCCGAAGTGGCGTAAAGCGCTGCTGTATGCATTCGTCGTGCTGTATATCGTTTTAGGCTCTTTAGAGCCGATTATGTAGAAATTGTGTCGGCATCCACGCAAGTGGAAAACGATACTGAAACTGGTAATATAAGTGGTGTCGTATTCACCACAGAGAGGAGCCTATCATGGCACGAAATTATTTGCAGAAGACGTATACCGAGACTATCGTACACGGCTTCATTCTTCGAGACGGTCTGCCCGTCCAGTACGATGCCGTCATCGACCGTCGCATCGGGCTAGCTTCGGCGCAAGCCGTCGTGCGCAAATCCGAACCGTCTTTCATGGCGGCGAGCGTGGAGGAAAACACCGTCACCTATCGCATGACGTTTGATAAATTCAAAGAGCTAGCGGAGCCTGTCATGTGCGAATCCGTCGAAGAGTAGTAGTTAGAGTTGATTCGACGGTATAATCGACGTTCTTGTAAGGAAGGTAGCATCATGGAAAACGCAATCGCAAAGCCCGCAAACCCGTTCGGCATCGACCGCGGCGGCATGTACTGCTCTCTCGCAGCCGAGACGCAAGATGAGCGTTTGGCGGTATACGCCGCCGTGTCCAACGCAGAGTCCCTCGATGATTATATCGGCAAGCCTATCGACGTGTCCAATGTCGTCATCCAATCCGTAGACGTGGAGGATGATGACGGCGAGACGCGCGACGCGCTCCGAATCGTCCTTATCGCGGACGATGGCATGGCTTACGGGTGCATGAGCAACGGAGTGCAAACAGCAGTGCGCAATCTCATGGGCATAGTGGGCATGCCTCCGTGGTATCCCTCTATTCGTTTGGTGCCTATGAAGAAACAGGGTCGAAACGGGTACAAATTCACGACGCTTGAAGTACCTCGCTAGAATAGTGACGATACGCTATAACGGGCGGGCATTATGCCCGCCCGTTTCGTTTATATTGCGTACCATACCGGTATGGTACGCAGAAATGAGGCATTATGACGAAAGCGAACGATAGGGCGCGTGCGGCGGTAGCAGACGCTGAACGCCGTGCTCGAAGAAAGATGAAACGCTTGCAGTCGAAGGGAGTGCGTACAGGGAGCATATCGCCGTTTCGAGACGTGGACGCGTCCGATACATGGGCGATGAAACGGTACGCGAAAGAGCTGGAAAGTTTCATATCGCGTCAGACGCGTTATGTTGCGGGATACGACGGTACACCGATACCGTATTCGGCATATAGGGACTTTCGGCGTCTCGAAAGAAAGTACAACAAAGAGCACGGGAAATGGTGGGACAAATACGGAAATCAGCCGTTTATCACAGCAGAAGGTGCTAGTGAAATGACTATCGCGGAGCGCTCATTGGCGGCGCGGCTTAAGGGTATGGCATTCGGCGGCGTGTCGGCGTACCGCGAAACACCCGCAGAAAGATTGCGCGGTATTAAGGACATTGAGAAACGCAGCGCGATTATGCGTAGGGAACTTTCACCGTCGTACCAGAAAGAAAGAGTGCGCAAGCTTCGAAAGAATCTTCTTCTGAATGCTGAGCAATTCAACGACCCGCGAATCCCCAAAATGATAAGAAAGCTGTCGAATGAGCAATTATTTGCTCTTCAGAATTTCACCAACTTCGTACCGCTTTATTATCGCTATATGAGTACCAATATCGAGGTTACGCTAGGCGAGGATATAGACGCGATGGAGCATGACGCGCAAGTACAGCACATGATAGATACAATCGACCAGGTACGCATCCAGTTTCCCACCGCTGTGAAAACGTGGGAAACTAGGGGTCGCAAGACCAAAAGCGGTCGCAAGGGCAAGAAGTCCAAAGCGAAAATCAAGGTATATGCACCCTCGAAAGCCGAAGCCAAGGATAAAGCCAAGGACATGTACCGCGATATTTACGGCGGTTAGCTATGGACTATGCTGCGGATTTCGAAACCACCGTTTCCCCGAACGATTGCAGAGTTTGGGCTTGGTGCGTTTGCGAGGTGGGCAATCCCGATGAAATTACGTACGGCATAGACATTGCTAGCTTCATGGAGTTTTGCAAAGAAAACGGCGGTACATATTATTTCCATAATGCGGCGTTCGATTGCGAATTCATTCTATCGTACATGCTGCATAACGGTTTTGAGTACAGCGAATCCCCGAGAACTAAAACATTCAGAACGCTCATATCCGCGATGGGCAAATTCTATCAGATGGAAGTATGCTACGAGAAGAAGGGGAAGAAGAAACAGAAGAGGGCGGTTTTCAAGGACAGTTTGAAGAAGCTCCCTATGCGCGTCGAACAGGTCGCGAAGGCGTTCGACCTCCCCATATCGAAGCTATCCATCGACTATGAAGAATACCGTGCGCCTGGACATGTGCTGACGGATGAAGAACGCGAGTACATAAAGAACGACGTGCAGATTGTCGCAATGGCGCTGGATAGGCAGTTCCAAGAAGGTCTAGACCATTTGACTATCGGCAGCGATGCGCTGAATTGGTACAAAGACGGCATCGGCAATAAGTGGGATGATTGGTTCCCCAAGTTATCGTTAGGAGTGGATTCGATGGTACGCACGGCGTATCGCGGCGGTTGGACGTACGCAGACCCGCGCTATCAAGCGGACGATAAACACCCCGACAGAACCGTAGGTGCTGGGAGCGTTTACGACGTGAACAGCCTATATCCTGACGTTATGTACAATCGTCCGCTCCCCGTCGGCGAACCGATTTTTTTCAACGGCGAATACACCCCTAACGCGCAATATCCGTTGTATATTCAATTCATGACATGCCATTGCAAACTGAAGGACGGATTTCTCCCCACGCTGCAAATCAAGAACAACCCGTTTTATTCGGAGCACGAATATGTGACGGACACATTAGGCACGGTCGAGCTTGCGTTGACGAACATAGACCTCGATATTTTAATGGAACATTACGACGTCACCGTTTTTAGTTACAATGGCGGGTTCATGTTTGAGCAAGCAACAGGGCTGTTCAAGAAGTATATAGACCACTGGATGAAGATTAAAGCGACCACTACGGGCGGATTGCGGCAGCTCGCCAAGCTTATGCTCAATTCACTTTACGGCAAGTTCGCGACCAATCCCGACGTCACCCCGAAGATACCGTATCTTCGCGAGGACGGCTCCGTTGGCTACAAACTTGGGGACGCGGAAACGCGCGACCCCGTGTACACTCCCATGGGCTGCTTCATCACAGCCTGGGCGAGGTACAAGACTATCACCACGGCGCAGTCGCTTTATCCGAGATTCATGTACGCGGACACTGACAGCGTCCATGTGCTAGGCACCGAGCCGTTGGGCATCGACGGTATCGAGGTGCATCCCACGAATCTTGGCGCGTGGAAGCACGAATCCAATTTCACGGAAGCCAAGTATGTGCGTGCAAAGACGTACATGGAGCGCATCAATCAGGTCGGTGCAATGGTCGATGGCGAGTACACGATGGTGGACGTGGAAGAGCATGACGATATAAAATGCGCTGGCATGCCTGATGAACTCAAAGGTCATGTCACGTTCGACAACTTCAAGCGGGGTCTCAAGGTTCACGGGAAGCTGCGTCCCCGACACTGTAAAGGCGGCATCGTGCTCGAACGCACGGATTTCACATTGACATAGGAGGTACGCGATGATAGAGAGAAGCTTTCGCTTCGAAGACGATTTGTACGAGGTCATGAAGGAGATAGCCGATGCGGAGGGCATCACTGTATCGCAGCTGCTTCGCATGTGCGTCAAGCGATTCGTCCGCGAATACTACGAAAGTGTTGATTTCATGGAGGTAATTCTTGGCGATTGATATATGTACCGTCGAAGCGTAACTTATAAGGCACGGTGACACCCCTTCCGTCTGGAGCGTACAGACCGAGCGGGATTGCCCTGGGTGAAACCACCCGTTCGCGTACTGCGATTGGGGAATCGAGCGCTTCGGGAACGGTAATGTCACTGGACACCCTAGCCCGCACATGTTCCACAGTACGTGTGCGGGCGTTCGCATATAGGAGGAAATTTATGGAGTTCAAGGACGTTATCGACTTCCTGGCCGAGAAGCTTGACGAATCGGACTATGCGGAAGTGTCCGATGCAATCAACGGGAACGAGAGCATGCACGAGGAATACCGCAACGGTGCGGAAGCCCGCATCAACGAGTACGCCGAAGGCGAGAAGCGCATGACCGAGGAGATTCAGTCCCTTAAAGCGCGCAACTACGATTTGCTCATGCAGGTACCCGCAGGAAACGACGGGGATGGCGTTGTCATGGAGGATGTGGACGATGACGGAACCGTGTACCATATCGACAATCTGTTCACTGACGAAAAGGAGGACTAATGGCCGTCAAGACAGTAAAGACCCTGAGCGCGACCAACGCGCAGATTCTTAACGCAATCCGAACGGACGCGTCGCTGGCGTACCAGCAGCGCATTCCAGCGGCAACGCAGGGGGACATCACCGATACCGTGAATCATCTGCTGGAATATCGCCCGATGATGAACGAATTCATCGACGCGCTCGTGAACCGCATCGGAGACGTGGTAATCAAGTCGAAGGTCTGGTCGAACCCGCTGGCGGAGTTCAAGCGCGGCATGATGCAGTACGGCGAGACTATCGAGGAACTTGCCACAACGTTGTTGCAAGCGAAGCGGTACGACCCGAATAAATGCTACGATGACGTTTTCAAGTGCAACCCGCCCGATGTCATGAGCAACTTCCACTCCATCAACCGTCAGGACTATTACGAGCTGACGGTGAACGACATGCTGCTGCGCCGTGCGTTTTTGAACGATTACGGCCTCCAGGATTTGGTGGGGCGCATCATGGAGACACCGTACACGTCCGACTACTGGGACGAGTACCTTATCATGCGCAACCTGTTCGCCGAATACGACCGCATCGACGGGTTCCACAAGATTCAAGTTCCTGATGCGTCCACGGCCGCTACCCGAGCCGAGAAGCAGGATAAAGCCATGGCCATCACCGAAGCGGTGCGCGGCATGATAGGCAAGCTTAAGTTCCTAAGCGGCAACTACAACGCGGCAGGCGTTCCCACCTTCACGAACGTGGACGATTTGGTGCTGTTCGTCACGCCCGACTTCGAGGCCATGCTCGATGTTAACGTGCTGGCGTTCGCGTTCAATGCATCGGCGGCGGACGTTCGAGCACGCGTCATCCTCGTGGACGATTTCGGCATCGACGGCTGTCAGGCCATTCTCTGCGACAAGGATTTCTTCATGTGCGCGGACACGCTCATCGACTTCGAGAGCATCCGCAATCCTAAGGCGATTTCATGGAATTACTGGCTGCATCATCATGGCATCTACTCCGTGTCCCGCTTCGTGAACGCGGTCATGTTCACAACCGAAGCAGGCTCCGAGATTCAAGTTCCGTCCGTCAAGACCACAGGAGTTACCGTGGCGTTCGCCGAGGGCGAGGAAGGCACGGCGCCCGAGTTCGCGACCAAGGGCGGACGCACCCGCCTGAAAGCAACCGTCGCTGGAACGGTAACGCCCGAAACGCCTGGGTACAGCGTTCCGCAGGGTGTGACGTGGGGCATCACCGCAGCGACCAAGCCGCTGTCCATCGGTACGTTCGTGGACGCGGAAGGCGTTGTACATGTGTCCGCCGATGAGAAGAACGAGCAGTTCACAGTGACTGCCACGAGCACGTACATCGACCCGACCGTTGCGATGGGCGAGCAGCAGTATAAGAGCGGCACGCTCAAAGTAGGCATCGACAAGGCGGCTGTTTAAGGAGGAACCGCGATGGCGCACGATTTTCCCGAGCTTCCAGAGAACATATACAAGTACGAGAATCAGTTCGACTATTCCGTATGGACTCCGAACACGGAAGTGACGTGCGCCACCGTCCCTTGGGACGCTAGCTACCGCGACATCGTCAGGTTCGAGAGCGAAGAACTGCGAAAGCGGTACTTCGACGAAGTCCGCCAATACGGGTACAGCTTCACCATCGGCGGCATGACGTATCTCCGATACGGCGAACCCGTGCGCGTAAACGCGCCGTTCTCCATGGTCAACCAATGCAACTACCTAATCGTGCGCAATCCCGTGCAGCCCGTGCCGTCCACGGCATCGGGCTACGGGGTTCCCGAGCGAAAGCCCGACACGTTCTATTACTTCATCACGGACATCAAGTACATCGCGCCCAACACCACGCAGCTCAACGTGCAGCTCGACGTGTGGCAGACGTATTACGACCGCATTTCGTTCGGATTGTGCTACGTCAACAAAGGCCACATCGGAATCGCCAACGAGAACGCAACCCTCGACAACCTGTCCGAGTACCTGTTGGAGCCTGAGGGTCTGGACATCGGCGGGGAGTACGACATCGTAGACCAGGACTTCGAATCGTTCCTGGACGAGCCGCCCGTAATTTGCATCCTATCTGGCGCCGATTTGACGTCGGACTTGGGTACAGTCTCCAAGCCCCATCTTGTCACGTCACGCGGCGGATTCGCATCCAACCTTCCGTGCGGTTCCGCCTTCATGGCGATTGACGCGTCCGATTTCGACGAATTCATGATAAATATCGCGGATGCGCCGTGGGCGGCTCAATGCATCCAGATGATAACGGCTGTGCCGCGTAAATTCGTCAACCTTGTCGAACAAGGAACCATTGCAGGGGTGAGGGCGTATGACATCGCCACGCGCAATGCAGGGTTTGACATCAGTTTAGGCGATTTCAGAACGCGTTTCGACATTTCGGGAAGGTACAGAAACCTTAAGAAATTTCTCACTTATCCGTACACCGTATTGGAAGCAACGACATTCACGGGCGGTGAGATGATTCTGAAACCAGAATGTATCGGGGTGCATGAACTTGTATTCGCGGTGGAATCATGCATAAATCCGTCTACTATGCGTACATACGTGTACCCTCATGGATATAACCGTCCGAGATTCGGCGATAAGGTTGTCGATAAGCAGTATTATCCGCCGAATGGCACCGACGAACCCGAGCAGATTTTCATAGACCATGGCGATAACCTCGACGCGGCGATATGCATATCCAACTTTCCGCAGTTCTCACTTGTCACCAACAGCTATATCAATTACTTGGCTAGCAATAGGAACGCGTTGAACTACGCATATCAGAGCGCGGATTGGTCGCAGCAGAAGGCCATGACGGCGGCGCAGCTTGCGTACAACCAGAGTACCAACGCTATGGACACCGCGTGGGCGAACCAGCTTGTCGCGAATCAGGCGAATTGGGGTCTGTCTGGAATATCGCAGGAGAAGAACGCATGGAGCGGCGTGCAGAGCATGATGGGTTCTGCGCTGGGCGCGGGCGGAAACCTGGCGTCTGGCAACTTCGGCGGCGCGGTCGCGGACGTGATGAACGTCGGTCTTGCGTACGGCAACGCGGCGTTGAATCAGGACTGGATTAACCGCACGACCGCCACGCAGGTAGGTGCGGCAACGGCTAGCACGCAGAACAACCTCGCGAATCAGGCGTATAACAGGGACACGAATTACGACTATGCGGCGTTCGCTGCGAAAGGCGATTACGAGAACGCAATCGCGGGAATCCAAGCGAAGGTTCAGGACGCGAAGCTTCTCCAGCCCGCCACTGCTGGGCAGAACGGCGGAGACGGCTTCAACATGGCTACAGGGTTCATGGGATTGATGGTCAGATGGAAGCGCATCAAGCCTGGCGCGATGCGCCAAATCGGGGACTTCTGGCTCCGTTACGGATACTACGTCAATCGCTGGGTCAGACCTCCGCAGGATTTAAGGTGCATGGAGAACTTCACCTACTGGAAGATGCAGCAGGTGCAGATTAACGCCGCGATGCCCGAGACGTTCAAGCAGGCTATTCGCGGCATCCTGGAGAAGGGCGTTACGGTGTGGTCTTCTCCGTCCATGATAAACAACATCGAGCTGGACGATAACGAGCCGCTGAAAGGGGTGAGGTATTAGTGTCTAGGAAGAAGAGAAAGAACGTGTGGCAGTCTGCGGAGATGAACAATCTCCAATACCGCATGTACTACGAGATGCTCGAACAGATGGCATGCGCCATTTACCGATGGGAGAACCTTCCGCCCGAGATAGACCAGCGATTTTTGGAGCTGACGCTTTTCAACAGGGGCATGAGCGTGTTTTTCCGAGACGACGAATACGACGCGTTCTTCGCCACCATGGGCGCACCGTCGGGACAGATTAACATGTACCAGAACCCGCTGTCGTACATCGCGTACGGCGCGGACGGATTCCACCGCAACCTCAAGGCGGCGGACTGCGTGCCGATTTGGAACAACTATCTGCGCAGACCAGACATCAACGCTATGAAGATTTACGCGCGGCGTTTGGCGGACATAGACCGCACCATAGACGTGAACCTCATGACGCAGAAGATGCCCGTCTTCATCACGGTGCCTGAATCGCAGCGTCTCACCGTGCAGAACATGATTAAGCAGTATGCGGGCAACGAGCCTGTCATCGTGGGCGCGGACGGCATCTTCGACCCGACGCAGATGAACTACCTGTCCCCTGGCGCGCCATTCATCGCGCCCGATTTGCTCAAAGCCAAGCAGACCGTCTGGAGCGAGGTCATGACGTACTTCGGCATCGAGAACACGAACGTTTCCAAGGCGGAGCGCGTGCAAAGCGCGGAGGTTGAGGCCAACAACGGGCAGATCGAAGCCAACCGTCTTATCAGGCTCAATTGCAGACGCGAAGCGTGCAAGGAGATAAATCGCAAATACGGTCTGGAAGTGTGGTGCGACATGAACAAGGACGTGTCCACGGACAACATGAACACCCTTCTCATGGTCGAGCCTGAGATTCAGGCGGAAGGGGGCGGAATGTGAGCGTGTACGAGAACGGGAGCTGCGAGCTGCCATACCATCGCGGCGCGGTGTTCACCGTCGAGCTGGGTTCCCTCGCCGAGAACGGCTTCGATTTGGGTCTTGACGCGTACCCGATTTTCGACGAGGATTACAGGCGGGGCCTGAACGCCAAAATCATCGAGCATTATTGGTTCCGCGAGATAGGTTTCGAGACGCCTCAGATGTTCAAGCGCTTTCTCAACAGGCGGATGAACGAGATAATGCCGTTCTACAATCAGCTGTACGAAAGCGCGCTGCTCGAGTTCGACCCGATGGCGAACCATCGCATGAACACGTCGGGCGAATCGAGCGGGGAATCCGAGCAGACGAGGGACTACGAGCGAACCGAGAATGCCGAAGGAACGACCTCGAACAAGACCGAGAGCGATGCGCGGACGCTGGTGAGCGCCACCCCGCAGATGCAGCTGTCTGGCAGGGAGGACTATGCGACGAACATAACTGACTCCAAGAGCGAGACTAAAGCGGACGGCACGACATCGACCGCAAGCGCTGCGAAGGATTCGTCCACGTCGGGAGCGAATTCGACGGAACGATACGTCACCAGGGTGTGCGGTCTGTCGGGAATCACAGGCTCGCAGGCGTTGCAGCAGTTCCGAGACACCTTCCTCAATATTGACATGATGGTGGTGGAGGATTTGAACACGCTGTTCATGGGAATCTACACGGACTATTGGAACGCGTTGTAAAGGAGGAGAATATGGCGGTTTACTATCCGTACCTGGGTACGGGCGCGACGTGCAACCAGATAACCACGCCGTTGGTATACGACGAATCGCTTTCCGTCGCGCAGCAGATTGCTTGCATAATGGGGCGGATAAAGGAGATAGACACAAGTTTCGTGAGCACGTCTCAATTCGCCGATTTTCTCGAATGGCTGAAGAAAGACCAGGACGCGCAGACCGCCGACATGCGCGAGTACACGGACGCGGAAGTGAAGGACGCGGTGAACGCGCTGCTCAAGCTCATAGAGGAGACGCAGAAGGGCATGATGCTGTGGAACGTCGTGCTAGGCAAGTTCTACAGCAACACGGACACTATGAGGGACGTGTTCAACGACCTCACCGTTCACGCCATAGACGTAGACACGCTCGCCGAGCTTGACATGGACGTGGCGCAGCTGTCGGAATGCGGGCTGAACGTACGCGGCCTGGCCGTCTTCAGCGGTTATCTGCTGGGGGAGAAGTTCCGACCGCTAGGCGTCGTGTACGAGAATAAAAAGCCGCTCGACGGCAGGATTACATGCCGGATTCTCGCCGAAGGCGAGGTCAAAGACGGGTACTTCGTGAAAGGAGCCTAAAATGGGTCAGACAACAAACTACAACTTCCCGACTTACGAGGCGACCGATTCGCCCGACCTCACGAATCAATACAATACGGCCGTCGCGTCGATCGACACGCATATCAAATCCAACGAGACGGCGGCGGCGAATGCGACCACCGCCGCCACCAAGGCGCAGGCCGCCGCGACCAAGGCGCAGGGGGAGGTGGATGCGCTCGAAACGCGCGTCACGGCGCTCGAAGGAGCGACGGGCGATTTCAACCCCCTAGAAACCGACAAGACCCTGACCGTCCACCAGCTCGCCGCCGCGAAGGTGACGGCGAACGGCATCGTGTACTTCAAAGGAGAATAGGAATGGCGTCCGAATACACCCCGAATTACAACCTGGATTTGTATGTTTCCACAGACAAGCCCAACCTTCGCGACCAGTACAACGGCGCGATGGGCAAGATTGACACGGCGCTATTGGCCGCGAACAACAAGGTCGTGGATTACGGCAACCAGGTCGCGAACCTGTCCACGCGCGTCGAAAACGTGGAGACTACGGTGGGCGGACTCGACGGCCGCATCGCCGCCAACACAGAGCAGATTGCCGCCGTCAAAACGACTGCCGACAACGCGGCGGCGAACGCGACCGCCGCGAAGAACACAGCGGACAACGCCCTCTCACTCGCGCAGACCAACGAGCAGGATATTTCCCTCGCCGAGACGCGCATCACCGAGCTGGAGAGGATACCCGCCGACGTCCAGGCGAATGCGGGGGAAATAAGCCGCATCAAGAACATGTTCCCCGTCACGACGGCGAACATCGCCGATGCCGCCGTGACCGCGCAGAAAATCGACAAGACGGCGGCGAACGCCATTCTCCAAGGTCTGACGTTCCGTTACTTCGATTCTCACAAGGACAATGCGGACAACGCAGGCATGACGGTGCCAACCGGTGCGCAGCTGGCGGGATTCTACATCCCCGAGCTGTACATCCTGGTCATTACCCGCTGCGCATCCGTAGCTGGAACCGACGTGGGCAACAACGACGCGCCCACGATAATTCTCCCGTCCTACGTGCCTACCGTCACCGAAAAGGTCTTCGGCGCGGGGTGCACCTGGATGAAGTGGACGAATGACAACGAATTCGCAGGTTGGTCGGGTCTGACGCTCACCGTCGGGAATCGCGGCATCGCGCCCAACACGTCGGATTCGTCGCAGGCGGGCGATATGTGCGGCAGCATGGTGTTCTATCTGCGTCCGTTCGCCACGGGCGTGAACGTCGCGTCCACGTCCTACGAGAACATGTCGGGATTCAACGGGATGGTGAAATAGCATGACGAGGATTCTGCATATTTCGGACACGCACGCAACGGCGGGTTCGTACGCGGACTTCGACGCATTGCGCCGAAGCGTGCCTAACCTGGACGCGGCGGTTCATACGGGGGACGTGTGCGCCGCATGGTGGGAGGACGGCATCGGCGAATGGTCTTTCGCGAACACGCTGTTCACCGTCGGCAACCATGATGCGATTCTCAAGGCGGGGAACGACATGTCTAACCACGATTGGCGCATCCGCCCGACGCAGGAGCAGCTTTACAATCGGTACTTCAAGCCGTGGAGGTCGAACGGCGCCGTCGTGGAGGAGAACGCGACGTGGTGGACGAAAGACCTGGGGGGAGTTCTGCTAATCGGCATCGACCAGACAGTTACGGGCGATGCCGTGAACGCGGAGGAGGCATGGCTGAACGGCGTTTTCGAAGGATGCCTTGCGAAAGGGCAGACATGCATCGTCTGCTCGCACATCAACAACGAAAGAGCCGCAACGCCGATTTCGTGCGTGTGGAAGTCTTCCACGAGCGATGAATACTATCCCGATCGATTGGGCGATTACTACCTCTTCCTCACGCGTCCGTTCGATATTGCGGAATCGTACCGAAAGAGGGGTTTGAAGCTTGCATTCTGGTTCGGCGGTCATTGGCATTTCGACGCGCTGTGGGGACAGAACACGTTCCCCGTGGTCACGCTGAACTCTACGAAAGCCGACGTATACGGCGATTTGGTACGGGACGGCAGCCCTCAAGGACGGCTGTGCGCGAACCTGTACGACTACGACGAACGACAGAATACATTGACCGTGTACCGTATGGGCGCATGCAACGCGTACGACGGGCGTATGAGGAAAATGATGGTGGTAAACTGCTCGACGGGTTCCGTCCTAACGCAGTGTATGAGGTAACGATATGACACTCACGCAGAATCAGGCGATGTTCTCGATGTACGTCATAGGGGGCGTCGAATCCAACTGGACATGGACGGCGTGCTACCGCGCCGACCCGATTACTATCGGAATGATGCAGAACTATGCGTACAATGCAAGGGACTTGCTGCTGATGCTGCGTGAGGGAGCAAGCGACGGGTGGGGCGCGTTCGCGGCGGGTGCGCCCCGCCTTGCGAACGCGCTCGACGCAGGGCACTCCGATTCATGGTGGACTGGCGTGTACGTCACCGACGCGGAACAGTCCGCATGGTACGAATACGCGACTACGGATTCGAACCACAAGGTGCAGCAGCGGAAATGGCTCGAAAACGACGTTCCAGCGATGGAATCACGCCTATCGTCGTGGGGTGCGACCGTGGAGAGCATGGGAGCGCCCGCATTCGTGATGCTAATGAGCGTCTACCACCAATCGCCGCAATCGGCGCTTGACATAATCGGCTCCGTGGGAGGCTCCGCGTCGCTGGATTCGGTGTACTACGCTGCGTTGAATCATCCCGTCGTAGGGCAGTACACGAACAGGCAGAACGAAGCGTGGGGCTACCTTCGCGGATGGGACGGGGAATCAGCCCCGCCTGATTTCGGCCAAGTAGACCTGGGCGGCGGCGGCAACGCGCAGACTGGCGGCAACGACCCCAAGCAGGATTACGGCTATATCATGAAGTTCGGGGACGTGCTATGGCTGTTCGGAAGCGGTGCGTTGTCGGACGGCATACCGTTCTATCCCGCAGCGGGACAGCGCTGGGTGTCCTCCGTCTCGCAGACGAACGTAGACCCTTCGCCGTCTCCGCCGACTGGCGAAGGCGGCGGGGCGCGAGATTCTGTGGACGGGAGGTTGCAATGGCCGTCCGACACCGCACAATGGACAACGTACGCAGGACACCTGGGCATCGACATACCCGCGCCGCAGGGGAGCGGGACATACGCGGCGGCGGACGGAATCGTGGTGTACAGCGGCTCGAACTACCATTGGAGCTACGGCAACTACATACGCGTGTACCATCCGTCCCTGGGATTGCAGACGGGTTACGCGCACGGGTACGAGAACCTTGTGAGCGCGGGGCAGACCGTAAAGAAAGGTCAGCTTATACAACGCGTCGGAAGCACGGGCAACAGCACTGGGCCGCATCTGCACTTCGAGATATGGAACATAGATTCGGACAACCCCTATGCAGGCGGTTCCCATACCGACGCGGAAGGGTTCAAGAACTACTTCGACATGGGGTGATGAAATGGGCGAGAGCATGTACTGGTCGGGCCATGACCTGTTGACGCGCAATGCCATGTTCAACTTCGTCATCGGCGGTCGCGGCACGGGGAAAACGTACGATTCGAAGAAGACAAGAATAAAGCACTTCATCAAGACAGGGAAGCAGTTCATATATCTCAGACGCTACAAATCCGAATTCGACGACAGGGCGGAGTTCTTCAACGACATAGTGGGGGAGTTCCCGCAATGGGAGTTCAAAGTCGAAGGGATGAAGGGCTACATGCGGCATCTGGTCGAGGACGGCAATAAGCCCGAGAAATGGCGGCTTGTCGTGTTCTTCGTCACGCTGGCGAACGCGCTCACGAAGAAGTCCGTGCCGTATCCCGATGTGGACTTCATCGTTTTCGACGAGTTCATCATCGACAAAGGGTCGCTGCACTACCTACCTCACGAGCTGAAAGCGTTCCAGGATTTCTACAATACCGTCGACCGCTTCCAAGACCGCGTGAAGGTGCTGTTCCTTGCGAACGCGGTCGCGCTCACGAACCCGTACTTCATAGGTTTCCGTCTGAAGCCGCGCAAAGGCGCGAGGTTTTTGAACGCGCACGGAGGATACATGTGCGTGGAGACGGTGCAGAGCGACAGGTTCCGCGCACATGTAGACCAGACGAGGTTCGGGCGCATGATTAAAGGCACGTCCTATTACGATTATGCGGTAGGGAACGCGTTCCATGACGATAACGACCGTTTCATCGCGAAGAAGACGAAGAGTTCGAAATTCTACTTCGCGCTCATGTTCGACGGCAGAACGGTGGGCGTGTGGGTGGATTATGCCGAGGGCGTTTATTACATATGCGGCAAATACCCGAAAGACGCGCTGACGTACGTGTTGACAAAGAACGATATGCAGCCTAATCTGCTGATGATTGAAAAGTCATGCGTGCTGCTCAAAAGCGTGCGCAAGCTGTACATGCAAGGAAGCGTGTATTTCGACAGCGTGGAAACGCGCGAATTCTTCAACGACGTATTCGCGTACATCGGACTATAGGAGGGATTATGGACATCGAGACAATCACGACCGTCGTAGGAAGCCTGGGATTTCCTATCGTCGCATGCTGCTTCATGGGGTGGTATTGCGTGAAGCTCAACGACACGCTACAGGAGCTTTCATTGACCATCAAGGAGCTGACCACGAAATTCGACGACCACGTAGACCACATGGAGGGATAGCATGCTGGACGGAATAGACATATCCTCATGGCAGGGCAATATCGACCTGTCGAAAATGCCCCTGGACTTCGTGATGGTCAAAGCCACGGAAGGTCTGAACTACGTGAACCCGTATTGCGAACCCAAAGTGCAACAGGCGCGTTCGCTAGGCTTGAAATGGGGTTTCTACCATTTCGCAAACGGCACCGACGCGGTGGCTGAAGCGGATTGGTTCGTGAAGAACTGCAACGGCTATTTCGGCGAGGGTATCCCCGTACTCGACTTCGAAGCGGACGCAGTGGCACAAGGAGCAGACTGGGCGCGTACGTTCCTATCACGCGTATACGAACGCACGGGAATCCGCGCAATGATATACATGTCGCACAACGTTACGATGAAGTACGACTGGACTGAGGTCGCGAAAGACCACGGATTATGGATTGCAAAGTACCCGCCTGTTACACATCCTGGGTTCGACTACGAGCCTGACTTCGAAGGTGCAATCGGCGCATGGGAGAATATCGCTATCTGGCAGTACGCTAGCGACGGTCGAATCCCTGGATATGACGGCAACCTCGATTTGAACCACGCGTATATGACCTTGGACGCGTGGGATAAGTACGCGGGCAAGGTACGCGAAAGCAAGCACGCAGTGCTGGAAAACGACGAATACCGAGTGACAATCGAGGAAAAGTAGTTGACTAATTAAGTGGGTTTTGATACTATATGTGGTGTTGAACCCGCTTGAAAGGAATCATTATGGGCAAGATGTTCTATTCATACGATGACGGGCAGCTCTACATGCTGCACAGACATTGCACGCTTGACACGCTGATGGACGAGCAGAAGACCGAGAACGGCGTTCTAATCAGGTACGCCGAGGAAGTCTTCGAAACCATCGAGTACATCGGCGGCAAGCCCGTCGAGTTCGACACCCGCGTAATCGACGGCGATACCATGATTCGTTCCAAGCACGTGTTCGACAAACCCGACAAACCCGCCGATGTGTGCGGCATGGACGTTATCGAATGGGTAATGGATGCGATGCTCAGGGCGGTGAAGACGTGCTAATCTGCGTGGCGCTGACGCTATTCGGCACATGCCTGACGTTGGAAGCGTACAAGCATGACACCGTGTATTACGACGAGTGGAAGCCGACGGCGTACTTCGGAGCGGTGCTTGCATGCGTCGGTTTGGGGCTTGTCGTTCTAAAGTACATGGGGGTGCTGTGATGACGAGCTTCGTATGCGCCATGATTGTGTTTGGAATCGTGCTAATAATCGGGGAACTGAAATGACGGAGACCGCAAACAGCATCGAGATAGATTGCGAGCACACATTCATGAGGGCTGGATACTACCTCACATTGGGAATCATAGAATTGACTGATGCAATGCTGATGGCGAAGCAAGATAAAGACGCCATCGAAGAAGTTAATCGAAAATTCGATTCACTGTGGGAAGCATACAATAAGGCTGCGAAAGAAGGTTCAAATGACCAAGATTGACAGGTTCATCAAACGCGTAGCCGAGCTGGAACGCGAGTTCGGGTACGTGATTGACGGGTGCGGATGCTGTGGAAGCCCGTACATCCTAGATTGCAAGACAGGTAAAACAGTGATGGTAGACACTGACCCTGAATGGGGAAGGAGACACGATGACGATGAAGTACGCATCATGCATAGGTAACGTGGTGTGTATCGGATACACGACGATTATGACTGTGCTGGGATTATATGCCGACTGTAATGCGTTCATCGCAGCAAGCATGATGGGCATTGTATCGGTGGCAGCGATAAGCATAATGAACATGTACTGTTTGCATGAAAAGGAAATGGACGAAAAGAGCAGAAAGAATGCTGAACCGTTTCCATTCTGCGAATAAGGGATAGTCA
>OGFK01001215.1_pt1 | contig 17439 bp, 20 predicted proteins | sample 1570931 | NCBI WGS metagenome assembly OGFK01 (sample SAMEA2581935, study PRJEB24529) | metagenome | biome: Human gut stool | place: China | collected 2011
CAATAGATTCATTTAATATTACTTCTATTTGTAATTTATATTCTTTATAATTCTCCTCGGTAATTTCTTCAGATACACCAAAAATATTCTTTAATGAAATTTCGATTCCTTTAAGTATTATTTTCCTCGCCACTATATTGATTATACTAACAAGAAAGAGTTCAATCGCTACAACAAAAAGAATAACTACTAAAATCATTATAATTATAATTACGTTTTCTGGAATTTTCAAAGTATCATACCTCCTGCTTAACTCAAAATTCTCCTTCATTCTACAAAAAAGCACTTGCAATCGCAAGTGCTTTTTAAATCATAGTGGTTCCTCTTCCAGCTCCGCCACACGCCGCTCCAGCTCCTCCACTCTCGCCAGCAGCCCTTGTATCATGTGCGTGTTTAATGCAATAAATTCCTGATAGCGTAAGGCATAGCCGTAATCGCAAATCGGCGTGCTTTCGTCTGCCTCTCCGTTCGGAAGCTCCCCCTCGTAAATCGGGCTTTTGATAAAGCCTGCAAAGTCTGTGCTCTCAAGCCCTGCCGCTTCCAGAGCCTCCTCCACGTCCTGCGCAATAAAGCCAATGTGGAATCTCCCGCTCCGCCCGTTGTTCATTCGGTATCCGGTCGGTTTCAGCCGTCGGAAGAAATCCTCGTAGCTTTCCATATCGTAGCCAATGCTGTTTTTCTGCCGCTTGTCAGATGTGTTAATCTCCCCCGTGTCCGCAAAAACCGTATCCCAGTGATACCTGCTTGTCCCAAGGCTGGCCCCGCCGCTCGTCATGCAGTAAAGGTTCGTTGCCGCGCGGAAATCGTAGTCCCCCGCAAGTGTCACGCCATTGCTTGTGCAGTATACCGCATATTCCTCTCCGTAGGTCATGCGCACCCCTCTGCCGGTTGCGATAAAATAGTTGTCCGCATCACTGCCGTACATCTTCGCACCCGTCGTTGTGCTTTTCCCGTCGTTGCCGCTGGCACATTCAAAGCCGCCGTAGCTGCTCCCCAGCGTCACGCTGTCTGCGTCAATCGTCCCTGTCGTGATGTTGCCGCCGTTGATTTCCGTTCGGCCCTTTCTCTCCAAGTCCGTAAAGGTTACAAAGCCGGTAATGTCAACCTCCGCCGCCACCAGCTTTGCCATGCGGCTTGTCAGCTGAAAGTTGGAAGCACTCGTGCCGCTGCCTACAATCCATTCGATTTTGTCTGCCGTCTGCTCCACAGCGGAAATATCGCCCTCTGCGTTGCTGATTCTTGTCGCCAGTCTGTCCGCCGTCTGCTGCACCAAGGATATGTTCCCCCTGTTGTCCTGCACCGTTGCAGAAATTTCGCCTATGGTCTGCCACAGTATAGAGAAATTTCCCTCGCTGTCCTTGATTACGTTTTGAATGTCCTTCCCGTATTGGAAGAAAAGTGCCTTCGCATCCTTGGAAAAATTCTCCTCAATGTCAATATTTTGGAACATATACCGCAGCTTTTCATCCAGAAGGGCTAAGTAGTTTAAAATCTGCCGCCGCTCCTTCTCGCTGTCCAGCTTCTCCTCCGTGATGTGCGGCATCCTTCCAAAGCTCCCCATCCGTATCCCTCCTATCTTCTCTCTGCGCTCCCCGTTGCAAGTGAAATGGTTAGGCTGTGTATGGCACATGAGCCGTATCCGCTGAACCGCAGGCGGAAATGGTCACATCGTCTTGGCACCAGTGGCACATTCCAAAGCCGCTTCCTTCCGCCTCCAAGGCTTTTCAATCTCTGCCATGCACCCCTGCTGTCATAATCAATCCAAACCTCTAAAGCCGCTCCGCTTTCCACCTCGCATCTGAGTGAAACCCTGCTGATAAATTTGCTGTCCGCCGTCTGGTAGGTGAAGTCCGTTGTCTCTGCATACCAGTCAATCACGTCCGCATCCTTCCCGCTGATGGTCTTGATGACGTTCCCGTCCAAGTAATACAGGGTGCTCCCGTCCTTCGTGAAAAATCTCGCCTCGGTGCTGTCCTCTCTGTGCCAGAGCCCCTTCGCCGTGTCGTATACGAAAAGGTGAGAAATCCTGTCCTTCTTCATGGAAATGTAATATTTGTTTTCCGCCGTTCCTGCCCATGCCGCCTCGTAGCCGCTCCCAAGTGCCGCCCCAACCTCGTAGGGCATACTTCCCTGAAAGCTCATAATGCCACTGTTCGCCTTGTAGAAAAGCACCTCATTCACAATCTGTAGGCTGCGGCTGCTGCCTCTCTCTACACCTCGCAGCTGCCCCTCCACGATTTGAAAATTGCTCGGCTTGCTCCCGTATACCTTGTGTACGCTGTTCTCCTTGAAAAAAAGCACATAGCCTAGGTATGTAATTGCTCCCGTGAAATCTCCGTCATTCGCAATCGTCGCTGCGTAGCTGTCCGCTGCCGTCCCCTCGAAGCAGTAAAAATTTTTAAAATCCCCGATTTTCGAGGCGTAAATCTCATGCTCTTTCGAGGAACAGCCCCAAAGCCTGTTCTCCGCCACCGTCAGAAAATCCATGTCCGGCAGCTTTCGCTCTATCGTCAGTGCCGTCGTCTGGCTGCCGTCCTTCTCGATTGCCGCAATGATTTTTATCCAGCCGTCCCCAATGTCCTGTATCACATGGGTGCCGTTCAGCGCATCCTCCCTGCATCCGCTGATTTCCACGCCGTCGCCCTTTTGAAAGCCCTCGTTGATTCCTGCACTGCTAATCTGTATGTATACCTGTCCTTCGCCGTCCTGCTCCGTCTCCGTCAGATAGGTTTGCTTCCAGCTTGCCGCCTGCAAGGTCACTCGGTTCTCTATCTCTCCAAAGCTGCCGTCCGCCGTGTTGTAATATTTCTTGTCGGGGAAAATCAGCACATAAGCCCCCATCGAAATAAGCTGCTTTTCGCTGTCCGCAACCTCTCCAATCTTCTCCCCGCCGTAAAATACCGCCGCCCCGTCCACCCAGAACAGCTTTTCTCTTGCCATTAGTCCGTTTGCCTTTCCAAGCGTGCGCACCGTTCCTCTTGCCCTTCTGGGGGATAATAGGGGGAATCTCTCCCCCGTCATGTTCTCCATAGCGGCAAATTCTCCCTTGCCCGCCTGCTCTGTGCAGTTGTAGCCCTTGAAGGAAATCAGAATATCCTCCGTTGGTCTTGTTCCGCTCAGTCTTGGTAATTTCATCACCGCCACCTCCGCCCATGTGGAATCATGCCATTCAAATTCACCTGCTTTGGCTTGTGCCGCTCCCTGTAGTGTGCTGCATAGTCCTCCCATGCCTGATTGAAAAGCACCATCGTGTCGTTGTATCTGCCGCTGTCTCCGTTGTAAAAGTCAATCATAGCCGCCAGATAAAACACATATATGTCTGTGTAGGGAACGGGAACCGTAAGCTCCCGCTCCTCCTCTCCTTCTTGGAAGGGAATAAATTCTCCCGTGAAATCCGCAGTCTTTTCCAGAATTTCTCTGTAAATCCGCCCTTCGATGGTGTTCAGCATGGTAATCTTTTCTCCGTCTGTGTAGGCATTCGGGCGGATCGTGTCCACCCGCGCCAGCACCTCCCGTATCGTCATGCGCCTGTCTCCCTTCATCCCATCATGCCAACTAGCTCCTGATACTGTTCTTCTGTGATGCGGTTCATCAGCAGGAACACATCCAGCTTTTTCAGCATGTCCTCCTTTTCGTAAGCACCCTTTTCAATCAGCTTCTTAATTCTTGCATAAATCATGTTTTTCTCTCCTTTCACGCTTCCATGTCCTGTAAGCAAACCAAATAGTCCACATTGATTGCCGTCTCCAAAATCGCCTGCTCCTGCTCCGTCAGCGTCTCCGGCACAGGCTCCGGCTCCTTCGGCGGCTCGCCCTTTAAAAATCGTACCGTAGCACCGTTTTTATAGTGCCGCTCCACGCTGCCTGCGTGCGCTTCTTCCTTCTGCATCCGCTCCACCTCATTTCTCGTCTAATTGATAAGCAATGTCCACGCTCCCCAAAATCTGCCGCCCCTCCGGCAATGTCTCCGTTGGATTTGTAAAAAGAAAAGCCATCTGTATCTCCAAAGAGCGTTGAAAAGGAAGGTATCCGATAAACGGAATCACGTTCATGTAACCACTTTTTCGGTCAATTGCGGAACTAATGAAACTCTTTCCTTCCGTAACCTTTTCCGTCAGAATATTGACATAATAGCTGTTTCCTACCTGTAAATTCCCGAAAAGATCCTGCTGGTAGAGAGTGCTTTTCCCTTCCAAGCTCGGCAAAAGGTAGGTAAAGTCCGTTGCAAGCAGATGTCCAACCACGCCGGAACTAGTAGCGGCTGCAGCCATCCGCACATCGGCAAATATCTCTCCGTCTATCAGAATACGCATATCCCAAGCACCTTCGCCAATATTCGCACTTGAAGAACCGCTGGGAATTCTCCCGAATAAATCCGCCTGCAGCAGCTTTCCCGTTCCGCTGATTACCGCCATGGTATGCCATTTGTTCGGCGTGAGGGTAACCTCCCCCGTGCGCACTGTCTCAAAGCCGCCTGCGGCATTGCCCTCCTGCAATTCCTTCAAAAATCCTTTCATGCTCCTTCACCCCCTTTATTTCACAGTAAATTTCTGCACTGCCAGCCAACCATCGCCATTTTCGGTAAATGTGGAGGGTGCCATCGTGATGGCGTTCACGTTCGTGCTTGTTACGCTGCCCGGCTGTCTTGTGCCCGTCTTGTTCTGTGCAATCGCCGTCCCGTTGTATGTCACATCCACGCTCGCGCCGCCTGAGTTGTAATAACCGCACGCACACGCCAAAAAGGCATTGGGTGCTGCGGAAGTGGTTGCCCAGCTATTCGCATCCGCAACACCATCCTGTGCGCCCAGCTGTGTTGCGCCAAAAAGTGCAGTTGCGTTCGTCAGTGTGCTGTAAATGCGCTTGATCAGCGTATCCGAAGCATTCACCGCCTTCAGGAATTGCAGCATATTTGCAGTATTCTTGTATGCCTGTGCAATCGCCTTCAGCGCAACACCGGAGGCAGCAACTGCGGTCATGGCTGTGCTGCTCGCAGCAACTGCGGTCATGGCTGTCGAATCTGCCGCCATTCCGGCGCAGCCGGAATAGCGTGCAGATTCGAGGTTCGCAAAGCCAACCACCAGTTTCGCAATCGCCATGTCGTTCTCCTTGATTTTTTCATCATAGTAAGGCGAAGCCGAAATCGCATTTCTTGCCACAGAACTCGCAGCGACGGCGGTCATAGCGGTCGCGCTCGCAGCGACGGCGGTCATAGCGGAGTAGCCTGCAGATTCGAGGTTTGCCAAAGCAACCGCCAGCTTTGCAATCGCCATGTCGTTCTCCTTGATGTAGCTGTTGTAGTAGGGCGAAGCCTGCACTGCGTCTCTCGCAATCCGGCTTCTGCAGATGGCATCCATCGCCGTGGTGTTGTTTGCAACTCTCTGCATAGCTGTCTGGCTGTTTGCAATCCGCTGCATGGCTGTTTCGCTGTTTGCGATGGCGTGCATCAAAAGCGCATTACCTGCCACCGCCCCCATAGCTGTGCCGCTTTCCGCAATCGCCGCCATGGTTGCAAGCCCCTCCAGTGCCGCCGCGTCCATCCCGTAAACCAGAAGCATCCATTTCCCTGTGTGCTCTGCGGAAAATGTCGTCAGCATTTCCTCCAGTGCCTCTGCGTGTATGTCCCTGTCATTTGCCGCAGCACTGCTCATGCAGAGCTTCTTCCAGATTCCCTTGGCCTGAAAGGTGTAGCTTTCCTCCCCGAAAAGCTTGTACTGCGCCAGCCAGTGTGCCGGCAGAATCTCCTGCTCCAGCGTGTCCTGCCTTGCAATAAAAATCTGATTGCTCATGCCTTGTCCTCCTTCACATAGTATAGTCCGCCGTTTGCCACTCCAAGCCGATATTTCTCCCCGGTCACATCATCCACAAGCGCGCCTGCCTTCGTAGCCGCCGCCAACGCTGCCGCAAATTCGCTTTCCGTCCCGGCGTATCCGCCTTCCTTCGCCGTTTCGTATGCGCTTTTGCCGTCTGCGCCGTTCTGCCCCTTCTCGCCGGTGTCGCCCTTTTGTCCTCGCTCGCCTTTGAGTGCCGCAAGCTGCTCCTTTGTAAAGTCCTCATAGGTAAATGGATCTCCTTTTTCCCCTTTTGCCCCCTGCAAAGGCCCGTGGTTGTCCCATCTCTGCGCCTTGCCGTCGTAGATGTAAATGTCATAAGGCTGTGCCGCGCCCACGCCGTATGCGTCTCCGGCATCGGGGCTTGCTATTGCCTGCCGCAGTTCAGCCTCTGTCGCAAAGCTCCCCAGAATCGTCAACCCCTTGCCCGTTTCGCCCTTCTCCCCTTTCAGTGCCGCAAGCTGTGCCGGCGTAAAGTCCTCGTAGGTAAAGGCATCCCCCTTCTCCCCTTTGTCGCCGTCGAAGTAGTCCTTTCCCTTCTGCGGCGTGTAGCCGCTGTCGCCCTTCTCGCCTTTCAGCTTTGCCAACTGTTCAGGTGTGAAGTCCTTGTAGGTAAACGCATCTCCTTTTGCTCCCTTTAGCGTCGCCAGCTGCTCCGGTGTAAAGTCCTCGTAGGTAAATGGATCTCCCTTCGCCCCGTCGAAGTAGTCTATGCCCTTCTGTGGCGTGTAGCCATCCTGCCCGGTATCTCCTTTTTCCCCTTTCAGCTTTGCTAGCTGCTCCTCGGTAAAGTCGCTGTAGGTAAACGCATCCCCTTTTTCTCCCTTTAGTGCCGCCAGCTGTTCTTCTGTGAAGTCCGCATAGGTGAAGGGGTCGCCTTTGTCGCCCTTGGCGTTTCTGGCAATCTCCGCCGCCTCCTGCGCCTCCTGTATTGCCGCCGCCGTGTCTGTCTGCCGCTGCTTTTCTGCACCTTCTCTTGCCGCTTCTGCGTTCTCTCTTGCCGCTTCGCTTTCCAGCACCTTGGAAACAGAAGCCTCCATCTGCTTTAGCTCGCTTAGCTCGCCCTTCCAGTCTCCGTCTGTGTCAATCGCGCCTTCCACAAAGACAGGTGCTTTCGCCGTTGTCCAGTTCAGCACGCCGTCCGCGTCATTCCCTCGCACGGCAATGAAAACCGTCCCGTTCTCTCTGAAAATCCCTGCATCCACCTCAAGAAATAATGCAATACTTTCCTCCTGCACCGTCTTGATTAAAAGCAGGGTGTCCTTCTTCCCGCTCTTGTATTCCACATCCAGCCGAAAGGTCAGCGGCGAAAGGTCAATTCTGTCCGCCTCGTATCGTTTCATCATGAAGGTGCGGCTCACTGTCCGCGTGTCCCCTGCAATGAAGGTCTGTTCCTCATTCGGAAAAAGCATTTCCTTCCCGATAATCGAAATCACTTTCTTCTCCCTCCTTCCGAAAAATCCGCTATTGTAAGAAAAGCGGAAGCATTTCTGCCTCCGCCATCCGTCATCTTACAGAAACTGACCTGTGCCGTCCTCCGCTTTCTTCTGCATTTCCTCCATCATTCTGTAGGTTGCCGCCTTCTGGTTTTCGCTGTTTTTCAGCACCTCTGCCACAAAGCGGGGCACTTCAACCTCTTTCCCGCGCTGAATCAGGTATTTGTAACCGTTCACGCTTACGAATACATCGTCATCACCGTTTCCGGTAATTGGCAGGCGGATTGTCTCCTTTTCCGCCTTTGCCGCTTCCATAGCCTCCTGCATCCGCTTTTCCATCAGCACCTGCTTCTGTCCGGCTGTCAGCTCTGTTTCCCTTTCTTCGGTCTTGCCTTCTTCTTTTCTTTCCGCCGCCAGCAGCTCTGCGTCAATCCTTGCCGCCTCCGCTGCGTCTCTTTCGGCTTTCAGCCTTGCATTTTCCTCCAGCAGCTTCTGCATTTCCTCCTGTGTAGACATTGTGCTTTCCGCTGTCTGTTCCGCCGTGGTTTCTTTTTTTGTAGCCATAGGGTTGTCCTCCTTTTCTTAGTTCGCCGCCGCCGCGCTGAAGCTGGAGCTGCTTTCGATTCTTACCATAAACTCATCGGAAAGAATTTCCGCCGTCTTGATTGCCTTCCAGCCTGCGGATGCTCTCTGGTTCAGAGGGTCTGCCGTGCCGCCGCTGCCCAGCTGTTTTACAATCGTCTGCAAGCCGCCGCCTTCTACCTCTGTCACGCCGTAAGCATTTTTCCCGATTACCAGTGTGGAGAATACGGAAACGTCACCGCCTGCGGTATTCTTGTCCCAAATTTTTGCCTCTGTGGATTCCACAAAACGCACATTGCCGATACGTCCCAGTTCGCCTTCGTACATGGCATCGGCGTTGGTGTATTTGTTCCATTCCTCCCATTTTTCATCCTGCATCAAGTCATAAGCAACATAAGGATGGACGATGGCCACAAAGCTCTTGTCAAAGGGCACTGCATTTGCCCCCTTCAAAATCGCCGCCGCCTTCATAATCAGCTGCAGGCTCATCAGGCTGTTTGCCTTGATGCCTGCCCTTGTGGTTACAGGTGTTGCCCCCGCAGGCGCATACAGTACGTTTGTCCCGCCGTTGATAACCTCTCTCGTGATGGTGTCCAGTGTTCTGCCGCTCTGGTCGCCCAAAAGCACCACTGCCTCTGTCAGGTTGTTATCAATCGCCGTCAGCAGCAATACGTCGGAAAGCGAAATCCAGTCACCGTACTGCTTCACTTTCGCCGTTACCGTTGTAACGCTCATCTTATTCGGGTCAGGTGTCACGCCCTCTGTCAGCGCAGTCAGTGCCTTCGGCAGTGTCTTGTAGCGTCTGAATTCAATCTCCTTACCGCCGTTTTTGGGGATAGGTCTTTTCTGCCCGAATTGGTCGTGTACCAGATTCGGCTTTGCGTTGTCCAGAAGCACGTCGTCATAAAAAATTTTCATTTCCGCCGACAGCGTCTCTGTCGTTGTTGTCATTACGTCAAACAGACGCAGATTCATTCTCTGTTTTTTCATTTCTTCTGTCCTCCTTCTTTCAGAACCAATCAGGAGAATGTGATTCTCTCGTCAGGGTTTCTTTTCGCCCTCTCAATCAGTTCATTTCTCTGCTGTTTTGTTAATTTTGTTACGTCAATCGGTTTCTCTCTTGCCCCGCTGCTGCCGCTCGCGCCGTTCTCCGCCGGTCTTGCGCCGCGTGCGCGGATGCTGTCCAGAACCTTTCTCTCTGTTGTTGCTGCCGTGTGCTGCAGCGCACCGCCCATCAGGTCGTCAAAGTGAACCGCCTGATAAGCCGTCCCCACACTGATACCATGATCCAGCATTCGTACAAATTCGGGATTGTCAAATTCCGCCGCAAGGTCAAGTGCGGGGAATTTTTCTTTCAGCTGCTCCGCCTCCTGCGTCCATGCGGCAAATTTCTGCTCAAATTCCTGCCGCTGTCTGTCCTGTGCAATCTGCTCCTGAAATGCTTTGTTCTCCCGTTCCATTTTTTTGAACTGCGCCAGCTGCTCCACGGTCATGCCCTTTTCCAGAGCCTCCGCCTCAAGGTACTGCCTGTCGCCCTCCAGTGCCGCCTTCAGTGCCGTAAAGTCCTTGCCGTCAAGGTTGTATCTTTCGCCTACCATTGCCAGCAGCCCCTCTGCATCCTTCAGCTTGCTTTCCGTCTGCTTGCTGTTTTTTAGTCTCGCCTGCACAATCTTCTGCACCCTTGTGTCAAAGGCATCCTTGTAGTCGCCCTTTACCATCGTGTCAAATTCTGCGTTGAAGTCCCTTCTTTCGCCGCCCGCTGCGCCTGCTTCTGCTCCGGTCGTGGTCGCGCCTGCCGCTGCAGTGCCCGCCGCTCCTCCTTCGCCGTCAAATAAGCGCAAATTCATTTCGTAATGCTTCATGGTTTTTCCTCCTCTACTGTCTTTCCAGTGTGTCTTTTTTCCTACCGTCTTTCCGGCGTGTCAACCACCAGTGTTTGTGTCCACCCCTATTCTAATACATTTCTTTTTTTCTTTCCCCCACCCACTCTTCGTCCTCCAATGCTCCCATCTCTACGCAGTCTGCGTATTCCTCCGCGATCAGCTCCAAGCCGCACAAAATCCCCCGAAAAAGCGTTTCTATCTCCCTTTTTCTGCTCCCCTCCTTGTAGGCTACAACAAGCATCTTCCCGTCACTGTGCCGCTCCGCAACTATTGCATGACATACGCTGTCAAGCCCTGCATAAAGCGTCTGCATCAGTGCTGAAATCGCCGCACACACAATGTCGTTTCCGGGGTTGTATCCGGCGTGTCCCTCCGCCTGTATGCAGCAGATGTCCGCCGTTTCCGCCCATAAAATCTTTGTCATCCGTTTCCACCTCTCATCCTACCGTTGTCCTCTCCCTTGTTCTCTCCTTCGCTCGCTCTGCAATCTTGTTTCCCTTTGCGCTCCGGTAGGCATTGCCTAACGCATCTGTGCCGCTGCCTGTTCCTGTCGGCGGCATTTCCTCTCCTGCCGCTTCGCCGCTTACGGCTCCTATCATGTCTCTGCCTGTCAGCTGTGTGATAACCTCCGCCATCTGCTGAATTTGCATCTGCATCTGCTGTATCTGCTGCAGCATCGTTCCGTTTTGACTTACCTTCCGTATGATTTCCTCCCGCCCCTCAAAGTCCATCATCTCAAGGCAAATCAAGGCTTGGTCTGTCAGCTGTGGGTTGAATATCCCCGCTCCGTAAAGCTCCTTCGCCAGCTCGTTTTGTGCCACACGGGAAAAGGGGCTGCTTTTCTGGCTCGTAATGTTGATGTCAAAGATAGGCTTTCTGCTGCTCACTGCCACCTGCCCCATGATCATTTCCTCTGTCGGCTTCAGGTTTTCATTGCTGTATTTGATAAATTCGTCCCCACGCTTGCCCGTAATGCGAAACTCTCTCGCCTCATCGTAAAACTCCCGAATCAGCTCCACCACCAGAATGTTGATTCTCTCAAATGTGCGGTAGGCGGATTTAATCATGTCTCGGCTCGTCTTGCTCCCTGCCTCCTGTAAGGCTGCAATCGCACTTGCCGCCGTTACGCCGCTTGCTGTGCTTCCTTGGGAAAAGTCCCTGTTGCTGCTCGTCTCCTTCAGCTCGTCAATCTTCAGCTGGTAAAGGTTCGTTGCAATGCCTCCTACGGGTGCCGTCTGTATCGGCTTAATGTTGTCAATATCCCCCGTGTAATTTACAATCGTGTTCCGCAGGTCTGCAAATTGTTCCGCGTTTATGCCGCTGCCGTCCTTTGCAAAATATCGCGGCTCGCTGCACCACTTCACATTCTTCTCAAAGCTGATCCACATGTTGTCAATCGAAATCTGTGCGTCCTTCATAATGTCCACATAGCCAAATCCCGCAGGGCTGTCCTTTTCGGGAAAGAGTACGTCAAATTCGTAAGGGTATCTCCCGTGTGCATAAAGTCCATTCTCCATCCCTTCCTCCGCCTCTGTGGCATAAAGCAGATTCCCTTCGCAGAATTTGATAAAATGCAGCGTCATTCTTCCGCCCTCGTGCTTTTTGTAATACCAGTCCACTACCATGCACTTGTCCGTCGTGTCAATCGTGTCATCGTGCATGTATTTTGCACTCCGTGTATCGCCGCTGCCTCTGAATTTGAAATCAGGGTATTCCCCCTCCATCTCCTCCCTGTTCACCAGCTCAATGTGAAACAGGTTCGGGCTTTTCTGAATATCCTTTACCCCCGGCTCCCAGAACAAATTGAGAATATCCACGTCCACAATGCCGATGTCCCCCACACCATTGTCCTTATCCTTGTCCCAGAAAACCTTGTAAACCCCTGTGCCGCTTTTCAGCTTGTCATGCCATGCGTCGTTGTATGCCTGCTCAAAGTTGTTCTGCTTCAAAATCACAGGCACAATCTTGGAAAGCACCTCCGCATCGTGCTTGTCCCCTTCCTCTCTCGGTAAAAAGTTCGGCTGTGGGTAGTTGTCCATCGCATCCGCGTGCTTGTTCGCTAAGCTGTTAAATAACCACGCAGAAGCCGTCCGCGGGCCGTTGTCCTTGTCTCTGATTTGTTCCCAGTGCAGCATCTTGTACCACTGCTCATTCTCTACAATCCTTTTGTCAAGGTTCTTCTTCCCGTCCATGTATTTTCGCAGAAGCTCCTCTCCCTTTTTCACAATTACGCTGCTTTCTATCTCGTCAAACATGTTCCTTCCTCCTTCTCCTATACTCTGTAGAATTGATATTTTCCGTCCGCCCGCTCTCCGCCGAATAGGTTCAGAGGGTCCTCCAGCGGCATCAGCTTCGGCGTTGTCTTTCTCGGCGAAATCGGGCGCGACATAAAGATGTATCTGCACTCATCGTAGATGTGATCCTCTCCCTCCGTGTCGATATCCTCCACCTTCGCCTCGTCATATACTAGGTTCGGTATCGTCCTCAGAAAGTGCTTGCAGGTGTCAAAGCAGTAGAACATGCTCCGCCCCTCCTCGTCAAAGGCAAGCCTGTAGTGAAACTGCATCTTCCCCGCAAGGCGCGTGTTGTCCCCCTTCTCCCATGAAATGAAGTGCGGGAAATCCTCCATCTGCTCCGCTATGCTTTCCCCTCGGCTTTTCTCAAAAATGCTTGGGTCGGCTACGCCTGTAATGCTTTTCCCTTTCAGTAGTGGGTGCGTCGTTTCTATCTCCCGTATCCCCGCCGCAATCTCCTTCGGGTTGATGCGGATACCCTCGTTCGGCACACCCGTGCAGCCGTAGTATTCTGCAATGCGGTAAAGCACCCCCTTTTCGTCCACCGCATACCATCCCACGCTGAATGGTCTGCTGAACCCAAAGTCAAACCCCCGCACAATCCTCCAATGCTCCGGAATCAGAAACGGCTTGATCACATGGCTCCACCGCCTTGTTTCGTATCCCGCAGGGTCGTCGCGCCATTCGCTGAAAACCTGACCGCTGAAGCAGTCCCAGTCCCCGTAAAGCAGTGCCTTCTTCTCCGCCTCACTCATCATCGCAAGGCTGGCAAGGTATTCGGGGTTGTTTTGCAAAAGCGCAGGGTTGTCAAATACCGTGGAGGGAATAAATATCCTGTCCCGCTTCATCTTGATTTCTCCGCCGTCCGGTGCCTCCACGCTGTAGCTTTCCCATATCGTTGTCTTGGGTGGTGCCGCCGTGATGAATCTGCTCTTTACCCATCCATGCCCGATGCCGCCGGGGTTTCCCGTTGCCCGCATGTATACTCTCGTCCCCTTGCCGCTTGGTCTGTTTCGGGAGAAAAGATAGCTGTATTCGTCCCATGTGAAATGTGTCAGCTCGTCAAAGCCGATAAAATCAAATTCCTTCCCTTGGTATTTGATTTTGTCCTTCGCATGATGCAAACTCCCAAAGTAAATCTTTGCACCGCTCGGAAATTTCCAAACGTGCTCGCTCCCGTTGTATTTCGCCTTCGGAAATGCCGCCCCGTAAAACCGCAGGCTCTTGTCTATCAGCTCCGATAATTCGGGGTATGTCTTTCGGATGATAAGCCCCTTGTAGTGCGGTATGTTTACCTGCCTCAGTGCCTCCATCAGCAGGCTGTCGCTCTTGCCGCCGCCTGCCGCTCCCCCGTAAAATGCCTCATACTCCGGTCTTTGCATAAATTCAATCTGCTTCGGCTGTGGGCTCCAGATTACCTTCTTCTCCTTCCGCAGCTCCTCCACCGTCTTTGTCCATTTCTTCCATGTCATCTTCTTCCACTCTTTCCAATGTCTCCGCCAGCACAATCAGGCTGTCCTCAGGTGCTTTTTCCATCTCTGCCAGAATCCGCTTGTAGTCGTTGTATTTTGCCTGCAGCAGCTTTTCGCGAATCGTCGGAATGTCATAAACATCCCGCATCACGTCCGCGATGTTCTTGAGTGCTACCGTCAAATCCTTAATCATCTTCACGTCCTCAGGCGTTACGCTTTTCCGCTTTTCCCTGAGCTTTTTCATCCGCTCCACGTCCTGCCCGATCAGGTCTGCCACATCCTCTGCAACATCCCGCAGCTTCACCAGACGCTTCACTTCTTTTTTCGCCGTTTTCTGGGACGCTTTCTGCGCAACCTCGGTGCGGAATTTTTTCCGCTCCTCCACCCAGTTCTCTTTCCTGCTCCTGTCCTTTATCGTCCGTAAGGGGATTTCGTATTTCTCCGCCAGCTTTGTCAGGCTCTCTCTCCCCGTAATATAAGCATTTTTCACCTCGCCCCAATCTCGCCGCTCCGTCTTTTTTTCCATCACTTTCTCCCCCCTTGCAGAGGTGCTTTTCTCGCCCCCTCTCCGCCTCGTGTACCGTTTTTCTAAAATCTATCACATTTCTGCACCATTTGCCCCCGCCCCCCTCTCCTGCGCCGCACGCAAAAAAAGAACAGGCTTTTATGCCTGCTCCCTCTCCTCCACACTGACCGTTGCCAGATGCTTTTCAAAGTCCGCATGGAATAATACACGCTTTTCCTCCAGTACGCGGCTCATATTCTCTGTCTGAATCGTAACTGCTCCGCCTGCCGCCAGCGCGCACCCCGCCATCAGAAAAAGCATCAGCTCATTGTTCTGCGCCGCTTCCTCCAGCTTCTCCGCCGCCTCCTGCCTCGTCCTCTCGCATACATCGTGCAGGTATCGGTTTCCCCTCTCTAGCCCCACTATCATCTTCTCCTGATTCTCCAGTCGTACATTTGCCTTTTTCAGCTTTCCTCTCAGCTTCATACTCGTAACCTCCGTAAATTTCGTTAAGATAAGTTGCATACGCACAGTTCATGTCCGGAAACTGCCTGCAGTGCGCCCGCACAAATTCCTTTTTTCTCGCCGCATTCGCAAAGCTGTGCGCAAAGCTCCGCTCCGCCCCCTCCGCCCCCTCCAGTTCCACATCGCTCTCGCAGTATATCACTGTCTGGTTGCTCCGCAGATAATAGGGGCACCGGATCGTCGTGTCATCGTTTGGCATGTTTTCTCCCACCTCCGTCATTCCTTCCCTTCTGGTAGTCCTTGATGTTCATTTTCTGTTCCTCCTTCTCTCCAGTGCCGCTTCCGCTTCTTCTCTTGTAAAATACAGGTTTTCGTAGTCATACGATTCCCATTCGTCAGCATACTTGACAGCCTTCGCTGATACATCCTGTACCTGCCATTCGTTGATATAAAAATATCTGTTTGGTACGGTTTCCTCGATGATTTCATACACCGTATCCCCCACCTTGCAGGGCAACACCAATAGTCTCCCCTGTTTCTCCAAGTCCCTGTAGCGTTTTAGTTCCTCTAGCCAGTCAGCTTCCTGTCCAAATCCCTCCGCAGTTCTTCTGACCACTCCAAATTCATCCTCCGACAGATGTTTCCGGAGCCGTTTTTCTGCCGCTCTTAACCGGTTAATCTTTTCTTCAAGTATCACACTTATCCCTCCTCTTTCCTTATCAATATCTGATATTCATATTCCCATGTTCATTTATCCAGTCAATAGCTTCTGCATATGTCACGCCGTTATTTTTCAAGACGTATATCAGATTATGAAATTTGGGGTGTGTTTCCTTTAGCCTTAGGAATCTGCTTTCCTTTTCCAAATGACAACCAAACCCGCACAGCACGCAACCTGTTCTGTCGCACCCTGTTGTTTTTAACAGTGGTCTTTCCTCTCCGAAAATCCCATAATCCGAAAACGTCATTTGATTTTCGCATTGTCCCATAGCTTCATAATGTGTGACTACCTCGCCATAAACGGAACATATCGGCAGATTATTTTCTTTTATGTACCAAAGTACATCCTGTTCCGTCCAGAAGCTCATAGGGTTGCTTGTTGGAATTTTCAAATCAAACCCGTTACAACCATTCATCAGCCATTGCGTTTTCCTTGCTTGGCTTTCGCACGCCATTTGAGCGGTTATCGGTACTCGTCCTGTCTCTTTGAAATATTTGTGAGCAGGGTTCTTTTTCATCACATTACAGCATCGGTTTGATATTTCAAAAGGCGCGTCAAGCATAAATATGTATTTCGACCGGTCATACATTTTCGAATATTTACCCATAGCAACACCGTTTTCTTTATGTGGATATACGCCTAATAATAGTTTTCCTCTAACGGGCATGCTAGGGATAATCCCCATTTTCAAATTTTTGTACAAGGTATTCTCTTTGTCTCGCCGCCGTTCTATTCCAAGTAAATCCGCCGCTTGATTTGCATACGGTATCCTTCGTTCGTTCGTTCGTTCGTTCGTTCGTTCGTTCGTTCGTCAGAATTTTATCATCGCCGTGCATCGAATCAACCTTCTTGAAATACTTTCTCGCCCCATCGACCGTGTCTGCTATTTCTTTTGAAAAAAACGGAAAGCCGTATCTTTCACAGACCTGAGCGAACGAGATTTCAGGATCCACGATATCCACGTTGTCAAATGTCAAAACAAACTCTTTTAACTCTGGATACTGTGTAGGCACATCCACAAACACCGCTTTCATTTCCGGGTACAACTGTCTGGCTATATCAAGTAAAACGGTGCTATCCTTTCCGCCGCTGAATGAGACATAAGCACCATCAATCCCAAATTCATCTACCCACGTTTGAATCCTGTGTTTTGTCATCGTGATTTTGGATTCCAAGGGCAACGCTTGCATCTGCCGCAGCTCCCATATTTCGTGTTTATTCTTCGTTTCCATCACTCCTTACAACTCTGGCAGAAGTGTTCCCATTCTCCCTCTTTCTTTTTGTAATGTCGCTTCCATCCGTTGTATTTGATACCATGCTGACATTCGTTAAAACTGTCGTATTCGTCCGAATATTCATAACAGCAGTCACAGATGGCATAGTATTTATCGGTTTCTTTGTTTTTCTCAATCATTCTTCCGCCCTCATCCTTTTTGCAATTTCGTATATTACCGGCACCGTCACGCCGTTTCCTGCCTGTTTATACAACTGACTGTCACTGTTTATCAATTTAGCCCTATCGAAATATTCATCCGACCATCCTTGCAGTCGGAAACATTCTCTCGGTGTCAGTTTGCGGATAGCAATATAGCACTGATATTTTTCGTACCAAACGGCATACACGGTAAGAACATCAGATATTTTTACAAACAAACCATCTTTTTCTTTGCCCTCTCTCACTTTAACATCAAGCAAATTATCTTTCTGGACGGTCGATAGGGTGTTAACTATCCCATCTTCTCTTATCTCGCTTTCAAGAAATTTATGTCTGGAAATATCGATTTTTCCTGCTTCATAATCTTTCCGAATTTTCTTTCCGTATTCCGTCCTAACATTCCGCAAAATCCCTGCAATTTCAATTCCGATTTCGTGTCTGTCCTGCCCTGTAAGCGTAAACATCGGCTCTCCGTCGTCTTTAAACCTTCTGCCGTTCTGTCTTTTTTCCGCCCTGTCAGGCGTTAATACAGGAACGCATACACCGCTTACTTCTTCTTTTCTGTTGCAAACACCTTTGTTATATCTCGCTTGCAAACAAAACGCCTTATCATAGGTTTGTATTCCTGCACTTTTTGACATATCGCAGAAAATAGGGAATGCTGTATAATGACCTCTACCGCCACCTTGCCCAGTGTCTAACGCTTCTGTTATCCCTTCCGGAGAAAACACTTGCATATTCCTGCTGAATCCTTCTCTGTGTCCGATTATTTGAACACTATTTTCTCTGTCTGCTCTTTCGATAGGAAATACTTTTGCG
>OGFK01001217.1_pt1 | contig 17394 bp, 16 predicted proteins | sample 1570931 | NCBI WGS metagenome assembly OGFK01 (sample SAMEA2581935, study PRJEB24529) | metagenome | biome: Human gut stool | place: China | collected 2011
CAGCTTGATGAACAGGGCATATGGAAAGAGAGAACAAGTGCCGAGCGTGCACGCATTATCGAGGATAATGATGAGGCACTTAAGGAGAGAATAAGAATGATAAGCAACGCGAAGGAAGAAGTTATTCTCTCTACATTTGACTTCAGGTCTGATGACAGCGGAAAACTTATGCTTGGCGCACTTATAGACGCTGCAGACAGGGGAGTATCGGTTAATGTAATAGTTGATGGTGTATCTGGGTTTACTAAGATGAAAGGCAATCCTGATTTTAAGGCACTTGCGTCATCTGACAATGTCAATGTGAAGATATATAACAAAGTTAATCCATTCAAGCCATGGCAGTCAATGGGAAGGCTTCATGACAAATATGTCATAGCAGACAGGACTAATTATATACTTGGAGGAAGGAATACTTTTAATTATTTCCTGGGAGCATATCCGGGACATAAGAATTACGACAGAGATGTGCTTGTGTACTGCGAAAGTCCGGATGAAACCAGCTCTGTGAATGATGTTCTTGCTTATTATGAGAGTGTCTGGAACTATAAGGAGAGCAAGGCATTTTTAAAGAATAACAAATGTGCAGGTAATAAAAAGGTCAAGGCGGCAAGGAAAGAACTGCTTGATAATTACAACATTTATTATGCAGATAACAAAGATTACCTGACTGACACTGATTATACAGATGAAACAGTTGAAGTCAGCAATATAGCACTTCTTAGCAATCCGATAGAATGTGGCGCGAAAAAACCGGTAGTGTGGTATCAGCTTACTAAGCTCATGGAGCAGGCGGATTCGCAGGTTAAGATACATACGCCTTATATTATCTGCAATGAGTATATGTATGACGGATTAAAGAAGGTATGCGATTCTGTTGAAAATGTGTCACTAATGACTAATTCAGTAGGCAATAATGGCAATCCATTTGGATCAGCAGATTATTATGCGCATAAGGATAAGGTGCTTGGCACAGGGCTTGAAGTGTGGGAATATGAAGGCGGATATTCATACCACGGAAAGTCGGTTCTTATAGATGATGATATATCGGTGGTTGGCTCATTTAATATTGATATGAGAAGCGTGTATCTTGATACAGAGCTTATGCTTGTTATTGACAGCAAGGAGATTAATGAACAGCTTGGCGGTGCCATGCAGACGTATGAGCATAGTGCAAGAAAGGCTAATGCTGATGGCACATACGATAATCCATATAATGTGCAGCCTGTAGCGCTTACGCCTAAGAGAGAACGCAGAATGAAGCTGATTAAGAATTTCCTGTTGTGGACGAGGTATCTGTTCTAGACCGGATATATTCTGGATTTGTAAATTACCTGGCATGAGCAGGGCGTCAGGTTGGCGGGTGCAGCAGTCTGATGAGGCTGTCAGTCTGATGTGGCTGTTGGGTTGATGAGGTTGATAGGCTGATGTGGCCGTCGGGCTGATGAGGTTGGCAGGCCGATGTGGCTGTCAGTCTGCTGTGATTGTCAGTCTCTGTGGGGAAGACCTACGAAAGTGGTATTAATTGTAACTTGAGTAGGTTTTTATAATGAAGTTTTTGATTGCAAGCAGATGAAAAGCCCACTAATTAATAAAAAAGAGTGATTTTAGTAGGTCTTTTTACTGCAAATGATGCGGTATTATAAAATAAAGGTGGGCAAAAAACCTACTCAAAAGAGCTATATTAGCGATTGAGTAGGTCATCGGGCTGGAATAACAGTGCCCATGCAGGTTAAATGACCTACGAAATTATACGTTTGATAGGTTTGAGTAGGTTTTTCTTGTAGTGAATGCCTGTAGCAGTCTGGAAAACTCATCTCAGATTTAATGGCTAAGAAAAAGTTTGAAAAAACTTTTGAAAAAAGTTAAAAAAGTGCTTGACATATATCAAGTTTTAATATTATAATAGCAGAGCAGTTTGCGAGAGAAATCAAGTGAATTGTTCTGAATGTGGGGTCTTAGCTCAGCTGGGAGAGCATCTGCCTTACAAGCAGAGGGTCACAGGTTCGAGCCCTGTAGGCCCCATTTCTTTTTAAGACATTCAGTAAATATTATGGCGAGATAGCTCAGTTGGCTAGAGCACACGGTTCATACCCGTGGTGTCGTGGGTTCAAATCCCTCTCTCGCTACTATCTAAAGTGGAGGCAGTTGATGCTTCCACTTTTTTCGTGTGCCGGAACGGCACACTGGTAGCGATGAGAATAGACGGAAAAAGCTGGCAGCCGTGCTTGCACGGACTGGGAACTTTGTATGGCTTTACGAGGAGCACCGCGACAACGACAGAACGAAGTTCTGGAGTATGAGCTGCTCGCGCAACCTGCGGCGATGAGCCAGCTCACACAGGAGGGGAATAATGACACATTTACAGGAAGAACTGTTTAAGTTACAGGATATGGCGTACAGGGATTTTCACAGCAGTCTTATGCCGGGGGTAGATAAAGAGGCTGTTATAGGAGTAAGAACTCCGGTTTTAAGAGCATTTGCAAAGAAATTCTCTAAGACGGAGGAGGCGGAACAGTTTATGACGGAGCTGCCACATAAGTATTATGAAGAAAATAATCTTCACATGATGTTAATTGGGCAGATTAAGGGTTATGATGAGTGTATAAGTGAGCTTGAGAAGTTTCTGCCATATATTGATAACTGGGCAACCTGTGATTTACCGCTTCCAAAATGTTTTGATAAGAATAAAGAAGATGTTCTTGAGCGGGCGAAGAACTGGATTGCAACAGATGCCACATATGTTAAGAGATATGGGATGGGTGTAATGATGCGCCTGTTTCTTGATGAAGATTTTAAAGAAGAATATATACAGCTTGTTGCAAGCGTAAAGTCAGAAGAGTACTATGTAAATATGATGATTGCATGGTATATGGCTACAGCACTTGCTAAACAGTGGGATGCGGCGATTCCTTATATACAGGAACACAGGCTTTCTGAATGGGTACACAGAAAGTCAATACAGAAGGCTGTAGAGAGTTACCGCATTACACCAGAACAGAAGGAATATTTAAAGGGTTTAAGATAAGGTTATGAAATCAAATGAAATAGATATGACGACAGGTTCTCTGCCGAAGAAAATATTAATGTATTCAGTGCCGCTTATGCTGTCAAATGTGCTTCAGGTTATGTTCAACCTGTGCGATGTGGCGGTAGTTGGTAAATTTGTGGGACCGCTGGCACTTGGTGCGGTAGGTTCAACGAGTATAATTATCACATTGACAACCGGTATCCTGCTAGGACTTGCAGGAGGTGTCAACGCAGTAGTCGCGCTGTTTGTAGGGGCTAAGAATAGTGCAAATGTAAAGAGGGCAGTCCACACTTCAATTGTAATATGCATGATTGCGGGACTGCTGCTGCTTTTGTCAGGACTGTTCCTTTCAAGATCGGTGCTGAATCTTATAGGAACTAAGAAAGAACTGATAGATGGCGCAGTTATATATCTTACAATATATCTTCTTGGTTCACCGGCTCTTGCCATGTATAATTATGGTAATGCCGTGTTAAGTGCAGTTGGAGATACTAAAAGACCGCTTATGTATCTTATTACAGCGGGGATAATTAATGTAATACTTAATCTGTTCTTTGTAATAGTGTGTAAGCTTGGGGTTGTCGGTGTTGCACTGGCAAGTATAATATCACAGTATATATCAGCATTTCTGATACTTAAATTCCTGTTTGGCTGTGGCAAGGATTATGGGCTTTATATGAGAAATATAGGGATAGATTCACATATAGCAGCGAGAGTGTTAAAGATTGGCCTGCCTGCAGCAGTACAGTATTCACTTTTTGCAGTTGCCAATCTCTATATACAGTCAGCAGTCAATTCATTTGACCATGTAGTTGTTGAGGGCAATTCGGCTGCGGCTAATGCTGATAATATTGTGTATGATATGATGGCGGCATTCTATACTGCATGTACAAGCTTTATAGCGCAGAATCTGGGAGCAAGAAAGCGTGACAGGATAAAGAAAGCATATCTTGTTACACAGATGTATTCATTTCTTATAGGAGCAGTGCTTGGTGCATTGCTTGTAGTTTTCAGGACACAGTTTCTTAGCCTGTTCACAAGTGATCCGGATGTATTGCATTATGGCTCAATAAGACTTGGAATAATGGGATGCTCTTATTTTATATCCGCATTTATGGATAATGCGGCAGCGGGAGCAAGAGGACTTGGCAGAAGCGTTATACCTACAATAATAGTTATAATGGGCTCTGTTGTATTCAGAATCATATGGGTGTGTACAATATTTGCAAGTATACATACACTGATGTCACTCTATCTTGTGTATGCGAGTGCGTGGGCATTTACATCTATTATAGGAACGGCATATTTTATAATAATATTCAGAAAGACTTTAAGATAATCACATACATTTTACAAAATCTTTACGAACGTGAGATTATGCATTTTACATAACATTGATAACATACCCTCTGCAAGCAGATGCAGAGGGTTTTCTTTTTTTGAGACGACTCACATATCATTCGGTCAGGAAACTGATTCAAGCCCCTACGAAAATCTTCTGTTAATGCTTGCAAATAAAAAAAGAGGAAGGTAACGGAAGTTATGAGAAAAGGAATTAAAAAGTTACTTACAGTTGCATTAACAGCAACATTAGGTCTTGCAACATTAGCAGGCTGTGGTTCATCAAGTGCAGATGGCGGTTCAGCAAACGGAGGCACAACTAAGGAGCTTTCAGGAAAGATTCAGTTAGCAGGAAGTACATCAATGGAAAAGATGTGCGGCGCTCTCATGGAAGCATTCATGGAAGAATATCCTAATGTAACAGTAACAACAGAATATACAGGTTCAGGCGCAGGTATCGAGTCAGTAACATCTGGATCAGTTGATATCGGTAACGCTTCAAGAGCTTTATCAGACAAGGAAAAGTCAGCAGGTATTGAAGAGAACATCGTAGCTATTGATGGTATTGCAATGATTACTGACAAGAACAACAAGGTTACTAATGTAACAAAGCAGCAGCTTACAGACATCTACACAGGTAAGATTACTAACTGGAAGGACCTCGGTGGTTCAGACGAAGCTATCGTAGTAATCGGCAGAGAGGCAGCTTCTGGTACAAGAGGAGCATTTGAGGAACTTCTTGAAGTTAAGAATAAATGTGCATATGCACAGGAACTTGACAGTACAGGTGCTGTACTTGCCAAGGTAGCAGCAACTCCAGGTGCAATCGGATATGTTTCATTAGATGTAGTTGATAAGACAGTTGCAGCTTTAAAGCTTGATGGTGTAGATGCAACAGAGGATAACATTAAGGCTGGTAAGTATACACTTTCAAGACCATTTGTAATGGCTACTAAGGGTTCTGTTTCATCACAGAGTGAGCTTGTTCAGACATGGTTCAACTTCGTAAAGTCTGACGCAGGCAAGAAGGTTATCAAGGGCGTAGGCTTAATTCTCCCAGAGTAAGCCGCGGTTAATATAGATTCTGAATGGAGAGATTGACATGGATGAGGTTATAAATGTTGGTATGAACAAAATAAATAAAACGCCAGAAGCTGTTAAGGTAACGGCAAATAGTTCGTTAAAGGGTAATAAAAAGTCAAAGCATGCAAGTGAAAGCGTGGCACAGTTTATATTCCTTATATGTGCAATAGTAGCTATCCTGGCAGTCTGCTCCATTACTATCTATATGTTCATAAAAGGAACAGAGAGTCTTAAAAGTGTCGGAATAGCAGATCTGCTCTTTAAAACAGTATGGGCACCAACGGCTACACCACCTGTATATGGAATTGTATACATAATTCTTTCATCAATTGCAGGAACAACACTTGCGATTCTTCTCGGTGTTCCAATTGGATTATTAACAGCAGTTTTTTTGACAGAGATAGCAGGAAAAAAACTTGCAGCAGTAGTTCAGCCGGCAGTTGAACTGTTAGCAGCAATTCCTTCTGTTATATACGGACTTCTCGGATTAATGCTATTAAACCCCCTCCTTTATAAATTAGAAAAGCATGTATTCGCGAATTCCACAACACATCAGTACACAGGAGGAGCCAACCTCCTGGCTGCAGTGCTGGTGCTTGCAATAATGATACTTCCAACAGTTATCAATATGAGCGCGTCAGCAATCAGGGCAGTTCCAATGAATTTAAGAGCAACATCACTTGCTCTTGGAGCAACTAAGATACAGACAATATTCAAGGTTGTAGTTCCAGCAGCCAAGTCAGGGATTATAACAGGAATCGTATTAGGTATAGGAAGAGCCTTAGGTGAGGCAATGGCTATTAATCTGGTAGCCGGTGGTTCAGTAAATCTTCCGCTTCCATTTAACTCAGTAAGATTTCTTACAACACAGATTGTAAGTGAGATGAGTTACGCAGATGGAGTACACAGACAGGTTCTTTTCACAGTAGGACTTGTTCTTTACATTTTCATAATGATTATTAACCTGATAATTACATTTATGCAGAAGAAAGGGGAGAAAGCAAATGGATAATCTTAAAGCCAAGAAAAGACATCCGGAAGAAATAGCAGTTTATACAGCAATATATGTATGTGCAGCATTTTCAGTTCTCCTGCTTTTAGGAATTATTATATATGTGTTCGCAAAGGGCGCAAGGCGTGTAAACTGGGCATTTCTTACAGGTGTTACATCAATTCTTCACGGAACTGTGGGAATTGCTGGTAATATTCTGAACACATTGATAATAATATTACTTACTATGATAATTACAACGCCAATCGGTGTAGGTGCTGCGATTTATTTAAATGAGTACGCCAAACCGGGAAAGCTTGTTACAGTTATAATATTTGCAACAGAGACACTTGCAGGAATTCCATCAATTATATTTGGTTTGTTTGGTATGCTTTTCTTCGGACAGTTATGTCATATGGGATATTCACTTCTGACAGGTTCTCTTACACTTACATTAATGGTGCTTCCGCTTGTTACAAGAAATACACAGGAAGCGTTAAAGACTGTGCCTGACAGCTTCAGAACAGGAGCGGTAGGTTTAGGTGCAGGTAAATGGTACACAATCAGAACAATTCTTCTTCCGTCAGCAATGCCTGGAATTGTAACCGGAGTAATCCTTGCAATAGGAAGAATTATTGGTGAATCAGCAGCATTGCTTTTTACAGCGGGAAGTGCACATCTTCTTCCAAAGACCTTCAATGCATTTCTTGAGAAAATATTTCACTCGGGCGGAACACTTACAATTCAGCTTTATTTAAGCGCAAGCAAGGGTGAATTTGAGGTGGCATTCGGTATAGCGGTTGTGCTTCTTGTAATTGTACTTCTTATTAATTTTGGTACAAAGAGGCTCGCTAAGAAGCTCGAAAAGCACTAATTGGGAGGAATATATGAGTAATAAGATTAAAGTTAAAGTTGAAAATCTGAACCTGTATTACGGTGAGAATCACGCCCTTAAGGATGTGAACATGGATATACAGGAAAATGCTGTGACAGCATTTATCGGACCATCTGGCTGCGGTAAATCAACATTTTTAAAGACATTAAACCGTATGAATGATCTTGTTGACGGTGTAAGAATAGATGGCAAGGTGCTTCTTGATGGTGAGGATATATATGACCCGTCAGTTGATACTACAATACTTCGAAAGAAGGTAGGAATGGTATTCCAGCAGCCTAATCCTTTCCCGATGAGCATATATGACAATATTGCTTATGGCCCAAGAGTTCACGGTATAAGAGATAAGAAAAGACTCGACCAGATAGTCGAGGAGAGTCTTCGTGGAGCAGCTATATTTGATGAGGTTAAGGACAGATTGAAAAAATCGGCCATGGGTCTTTCAGGTGGACAGCAGCAAAGAATCTGTATAGCAAGAGCTCTTGCAGTACAGCCTGAAGTTCTTCTTATGGATGAGCCAACATCAGCTCTTGACCCTATATCTACAGCCAAGATTGAGGAACTGATGGAAGACTTAAAGAAGAAATACACAGTAATCGTGGTAACACATAACATGCAGCAGGCAACGAGAGTTTCGGATCAGACAGCATTTTTCCTTGTAGGAGAGATGGTGGAGTTTGGAGATACTAAACAGATATTCTCTTATCCTCAGGATAAGAGAACAGAGGATTATATCACAGGAAGGTTTGGATGATGAGAAGTAAATTTGACGAACAGCTTGACAGACTTAACAAAGAAATGATGAAGATGGGTTCTGCAATCGAGGATTCAATAAGAAAGGCTGTTGATGCCCTTGTAAGACAGGATGCAGAGCTTGCTAAAAAGGTCATGATTCAGGACGAGGAGATTGACAGGGAGCAGAAGACTATTGAGAACATCTGCTTTAATCTTCTTATCCAGCAGCAGCCGGTTGCAAAGGATTTAAGAACTATAACAGCAGCCTTAAAGATGGTTACTGATATGGAAAGAATCGGTGACCAGGCAGCAGATATAGGTGAGATAACTATTAAGCTTTCTAACCAGTCATACATAAAGAAATTAGAGCATATCAATCAGATGGCTTCTGAGACAATGCTTATGTTAATCAGAAGTATTGAAGCATATGTTGAGAAAGACATGGATAAAGCGAGAAAAGTTATCGCGTATGATGATGTAGTAGATGATCTTTTTGAAAAGGTAAGAGATGACCTTATAGCAATGATACAGGCAGATTCAGCCAATGGTGAGCAGGCTGCAGATCTTCTTATGGTTGCCAAGTATTTTGAGAGAATAGGAGACCATGCAACTAACATTGCAGAATGGGTAATATTTGCTCTTGATACGAAGGGAGGTTTTGATGAAAATGCTTCTGAACATTTGTAAAAATACTAATTTGACTGAAAAGAAATATGAATATCTGTTTCTTCTTCTTAACACCCTTGCATGGTGTGCAATCGGCTTTGTTGTATGGGCAGTTGTAAGCATATTTACATTCAGGGGGATGGAATGTATGTTTACATTCGTTGGATATTTTGGACTTATTCCCGGCTTTATCGGAGGGGTTGTTGAGGCCTGGAGGAATGAAAATTAATATTGATTTATTGTGAAATTGGCATAGAATATAAGCAGAGGTGATGTTATGAAGCGTGTATGCTTATATTCTATGCATTTTGTTTTATGTGTGTTATGTGTCTGCACGATGGCTCTGGTTCTTAGTGCATGTTCTGTCAGGAACGATAAGCAGACAGGTGTGGATGATAGAATGTCAGATGAATCTGAACCTGTTACGGCTAAAGCTGTTCCTATTGAAAGAGGTACATCGGGTTCTGAAAATGAAGTGACTACTCCTTTAGAGAGCGAGAAAGCAGCCAGAAAAGGATATAATCCAGAGATGGCATTTAATTATGATGAACATGAAGATATAGAGGTTGATGATAATTATGTTGCCAGTCTGTGTGCGGAGGCTGAAAGAGAGCTTGAAGTTATGTTTGGTCCGGCAGAATTCTACATAAGGGCAGAGAATAATGGAGAGGACAGCTACACAATTAATATCATGTATAATGGTGAAGCCGCAGAATTTGACGATGACGAATTACAACAGATATATGCATACATAGGGCAGGAATATAAAGAAGTAAAACTTACAGACATCAATATACAGAGCTGGTAGTTGAATAATTATCAGTGATATGTTATATTAATCAAGGCGTTGAATTGGGGACACCACTTTTCAAGACCAGTAGGTATGAAGCAAAGAGAGTTGATGATAATCAGTTTACAGAATTCATACAGGCGAACATACAACAGGCGTCGGTAATAATAGATTTCCGGCGTGTTCATATTGTGAATTTTAGAGGCAGAGCCAGCTGGAAAGCGGCTCTGCCTCTTTTTTGTAAGCAATGAGCCATGCAAGCTGAAATGTGCTTGCACAGATTTCAGCTTATATGGCGAATGTCAATAATGAACAACGAAGGTCGGAGACCGGGAGTTGTGAATTATCAAGGCTCGCGAGTAGCGAAGCTACGGAGAGACTTGGCTTACAAAAAGCTCGAGTAACGAGGAGAGAAGACATGGAAATTTCACAGTCGTGCTTGCACGAACTGTGAAATTTATATGGGTTCTCGAGGAGCACCGCGACAACGACAGAACGAAGTTCTGGAGTGTGAGCTGCTCGCGCAAAAAGGCGGAGAGAAGGAAAGGAGGCACAATGGTACAGATTAATGGAGAACAACAGGATGTTGCACTAGTTGCAGGAAAGACACTTCTTGCTTATGTAACAGAAGCTGGGTATGACCCGGTAGGTATTGTAATTGAGAAGAATATGGAAATAATTCACAGAGAAGATTTTGACAAGGTTAATATTGATGATGGAGATGTGATTGAGATATTGCATTTTGTTGGTGGCGGACAGTTTTAATATGATTTTAGTCTGAGTTCAGGAAGTCTGGTTGCTTATAAGTTATGTCAGAGCGGTTAATAATAGGCAAAGACCTACTAAAATCACAGAATTTTAATTTGAGTAGGTTAATTTTTGGTAGGGAAATATTAAGAAACCTATAAGGTATAAGGAAATCAATATTTAGTAGGTTTTTGTGATAGCTGACAGCCTATAAAAGCGAGATAAACAGGGTATTTATAGGTCATATTAAAACATGAGAGTAAAGAAAGACCTATAAGATGCTTTATAAGAGCTTGATTAGTAGGTTTTCTGAAAATAAGAGAGCTGACGTGAACCTACTAAAAGACAGAAAATACATTTTTTATAGGTTTTCTAACAGTAAGAGAACAAATTCAGTCATCAATTACCAGATTGAGGAAATAAATGACTGGTGGGACAGATAATTATTGCGGTAAGGAAGTATAACCAGCAAAAGAATTGCCACCAGAAACATAATCACAGACAACAGGAGGATATCAAAACAATGGAAAACAAGATGGAAGACATGACCAGAAAAGAAGACATGAATAAGAAAGAAGATAAGCTGATATTAGGTGGACATGAGTTTAACAGCAGATTCATATTAGGTTCAGGAAAGTACAATGTGAATCTTATCAAGGCGGCAGTTGAGCAGGGTGGTGCTGAGATTATCACACTTGCACTCAGACGTGCAAATACAGAGAATAAGGAGAATATTCTTGATTTCATACCGAAGGGAGTTACGCTTCTTCCTAATACATCAGGAGCAAGAAATGCAGAGGAGGCAGTGAGAATTGCGAGACTCAGCCGTGAGATGGGATGTGGAGATTTTGTAAAGATTGAGATTATGCATGATGCAAAGTATCTTCTCCCAGATAACTATGAGACAGTGAAAGCAACAGAAATACTTGCTAAGGAAGGATTTGTTGTAATGCCATACATGTATCCTGATCTGAATGTGGCAAGAGATTTACAGAATGCCGGAGCTGCCTGCGTTATGCCGCTTGCCTCACCGATTGGAAGCAATAACGGACTTTCAACCAAAGCATTTATACAGATACTTATTGATGAGATTGATCTGCCAATTATCGTGGATGCAGGAATTGGCAAGCCTTCGCAGGCATGTGAGGCAATGGAGATGGGAGCTGCTGCGGTTATGGCTAATACAGCGATTGCGACCGCAGGAAATGTTCCGGCAATGGCAGAGGCGTTTAAGAAGGCTATAGAGGCAGGAAGAAGCGCATATCTTACAGGAATGGGAAGAGTTCTTGCAAGAGGTGGAAGTGCATCTGACCCATTGACAGGATTCTTACGTTAAATGTGGAGAGCAATCCCAAAGGTGAATTGCAAGAGATACTGGCGGGATAATTTCAGTGGAAGCATAACTTCGGGGAAGTATTGCTTGACGAAATATGAGAATATAATAGAAAAGAAGGCAGAATAATGAACGAAGAAAATCAGGTGTATTTTATAGACAGTGACCAGCTTCCACCGGCTGTGTTAGAGAGAAAACATAAGTTAGAGCAGGACCCGTCATTCAGAACAGATTATATGAAATATCTTGATGACATGGAAATAATTGATTCAGATATTAAGGATAAAGTCTTAAAGGCAATGGATGAGTATGACTATGATTCATACACAGCCGCAGATGTGGAGAGGGCATTAAGCAAAGATACCTGCAATATAGAGGACTTTAAGGCATTGCTTTCACCAGCCGCAGCACCTTACTTAGAGCAGATGGCAAGAAAAGCAGAGAATGAAACTAAGAAACATTTTGGCAATACAGTATATATATTTACACCTATCTATATAGCTAATTACTGCCAGAATTACTGCATATACTGTGGATTCAACTGCTACAATAACATTCATAGAAAGAAACTTTCATTCGAGGAAATTGAGCATGAGATGAAAGTTATTGCAGATACAGGAATGGAAGAAATCCTGATACTGACAGGAGAGAGCAGAAAATATTCAGACGTTGAATACATTGGTGAATCGGTTAAGATTGCAAGAAAATATTTCAAGAATATCGGCATAGAGATATATCCTGTAAATGTGGATGAATACCGCTATCTTCATGAGTGCGGAGTTGATTATGTAACAGTATTTCAGGAGACATATAATCCTGTCAAATATGAGACATTACATTTGTTAGGTCATAAGAGAGTATGGCCATACAGATTTGATGCACAGGAGAGGGCGCTTATGGCAGGCATGAGAGGAGCAGGCTTCTCGGCATTGTTAGGACTTGATGATTTCAGGAAAGATGCATTGGCAACAGCACTGCATGTATATTATCTTAACAGAAAATACCCTCATGCAGAGCTGAGCCTTAGCTGTCCAAGACTCCGTCCGATAATCAACAATGATAAGATTAATCCGCGTGATGTGGGCGAAAAACAGCTCTGTCAGGTCCTCTGTGCGTACAGACTGTTCCTGCCATATGTTGGAATTACGGTGTCAAGCCGTGAGAGTGCGCAGTTTAGAAATGGAATAACCAAGATATGCGCAACCAAGGTATCTGCCGGGGTTTCAACAGGTATTGGCGACCATGAATCTAAATATACAGGAAAAGAAGATGGTGATGCCGGAGATGAACAGTTTGAAATCAATGATAACCGTTCATTTGACAGAATGTATAAGGATATGGAGGATGGCGGGCTTCAGCCAGTCGTGAATGAATACATTTATGTATAGAAAATATATATGTATAACGAACAGACATCTGGTGAGCGGCAGCGGTGGTGCAGAGTGTACTATGAATGAGTACATTACGCAGATTGAAAAATGTGTGGCACTGCACCCATATGCCATGATACTTCGTGAAAAGGACATGGACAGGCAGGACTACAGAGAACTTGCCAGACACATACAGGTAATGTGCAGGAAAGCTTCTGTTAAAATGTTTGTTCACAGTGATATCAGTGCGGCAAAGTATGCAGACTGTGGAAATGTACATTTTTCAATGGAACATTTTAAACAAATGTGTGAAGAACAGGCAGATGTGATAAAGAGGCTTGATTGTGTGAGTGTATCGTGTCACAGTATGGAAGAGGCCGTGAATGCTGTCCGCGCAGGAGCAGACCAGATTGTGCTTGGAACGATATTTGAGACACAGTGCAAGCCGGGGAAGATGGGGGCAGGACTTAGTTTTCTTAAAGAAGTGTGTAGAGCGGCTCATACTGTTAATCCCACAGTAAAAGTGTTTGCGATTGGAGGAATTAAGCCTGATAACATTAAAAAAGTGCTTGAAGCCGGTGCAGATGGCGGATGTATGATGTCATGGTTTATGCAGCATAATTAATATAATAGACAAAGAAAAACTTCTGTGATATAATTTCGCGGAAGTTTTTCTTTTTTTAAAAATTTTTAAACTTATTTAAACTTCATTTCGTATAATAATATATATAACTAAAGAAAGGGCAGAAAATTATATGAAAGACATGTTAAGACTAGGTACTAAAGATAGAAAAAAATATCTAATTATAAGCGTGGTGTCAGTCTTAGTTATAGCATTAATAACTGTTTCCATAATTGCTGTGCAATTAAGACATAATAAGAATGAAAAAAAGAAAAATGTGGAAGAAACAACTGTGCATACAATGATGGTGCAGGAAACTACAGTACAAGAGACTACAGAAGAGGATACAACGCAGGAAGAGAGTGCAGAAGTAGTAGACAGGGAAGTGGTTGAAGAATTTTTTGAAAATGAGATATCAACAGAAAATGAGGAGGCATTTGAACTTCCGCCAAGGCAGCTTACGGACGAGTTTATCCCATATGATGGACAGAAGAGAGAAATAACATGTTATGGGGATAGTATGATGGCCGGAGCAGGAAGTGCAACTGAAGGAAAAGTAAATGGCATTGATATATATGGGTGGACTACACCTGTTACAATAGAAAACCTGACTAATATACCAACACATAATCTTGGAGGGTCAGGAGAAAGCTCTAGTTATATTACTTTCCGCGCGGGTGGAACTAAAGTGTATATAGACAGGGATATTACAATAAGTGAGACTGACTCAGCAATAGCACGTATTATAGATGAAGATGGAAATGTGTTTAAAGCGGATGATTATAGCGGATATGGATTTGATTATGATCCTTATCCGGGAGATATGTATATAAATGGTTATTTATGTGATGTTGATAATGTGGAAGATGGATATGTAAGTATAAAACTTACAAAGGGATATGCGGCATATGACAATTCTACTGATAATAGTGTTGTTATATATGAAAGTGAAACTGCTGAATATTCAAGACAGAGAGCAGATATAAAAGCAGAGAGTGAAAAAGGAACAGAGTCTTCTACAGTGATAAGAGAAACAGAGTCACAAACATCTGGTGAAAAGCCAACAGAAATACCGACAGAGAAGCCAACAGAAAAACCAGCAGAAACTTCAGGCGTAGAAAAAGTTACAATTTCTGGCGGAACACAGGCAATGACAAGGGCATCACAGGAAAGAAGTGCGAAAGATATATTAATACTTGAAATGGGAAGTAATGGCGGCTGGGAAAATGATTATCAGCAGCTTATTCTTCAATATGATGATATAATACTTAATTCTGGATGCAAATATTATATAGTACTGGGAGATACAGATGATCCAGCTGATTCTGCAGATGCTAATCAGGGAGAGTATGGAGAAGATGGTAATTATGTGGGAATCGGTGATACAGCATGGGAAGCAGCCTTAAGAGAAGCATATGGCGAGCATTTCTTTAATACGAGAACATATATGATACAGAACGGCTTAACAGATTGTGGTCTGGATACAACAACTGATGACCTTGAGAATTTCATGAAAGGTAATATATCTAAACAATTAAGATATGACTGGACACATTTTAACTGTTATGGATATTATTCAAAGGGGATTGGTGTATACAAGAAAGGCGTAGAACTAGGATACTGGAGTTAGAATTTTACAAGAACTATACATGAATATGATTACACCTTTTACATGAAATGGTTATTATGAATATGCATTGAAGGGGGACAGCCAAAAGACGGGGATGGCTGTGGTTCTCGGATATGTAAATTTATTGACCATGAAATGTAAAAAGGTGGTACTCATATGGAAGTTGCTATCTTAAAGCATTCGCAGCGTAAGCTGCTTTTTTTATGCCATAAAATGTTAATTCGTAAAGAAAGTTTGAATAGATTGACTGTATATGTTATTATTTCGAGGTAAAATCAATAAGAAATATTAAAGAGAAATATGAATGTTTAACAAATACAGAAATATAAAAAATATTGGTCTTGTGTTAATAGGTCTTGCCTTAGTTATATTTTTAATAACCAATGTAAGAATCCGTTCTGTTGATTCCTACAGAAAGCAATTCAGTAATATGGCAGATTCGGGTCAGACGCAGCCAGCCAGACCAGATAATAATGATAGATTACAGAATGAAACCATCGGTACCGGTAATGGTAATGCTGCAGATAACGGCAGTTTTGATGGAACAGGTGATAGAGCAGTTTCAGATGACAATTCTGCTTCTGGCTCAACGGATAATATAACAGTTACAGATAATAATTCCGGCTCAGGCAGTAATGAATCAGACAGGAGTAACGGAAATGCAATGTCAGCTGGCAATGATTCAGGAAGCAGCAATTCAGGAAATAATGGTTCAGAAAGTGATAATCCGGAAAATAATAACCCGGGGAATAATTCACAGAATACCAGACCGGCAGGCAAGGTAATCAGTTGTACTATAGAGATAAGATGCGATAATGCGACAGCGAGAAAAGACACTGTTAATCCGTCAATTGCATCACGTATCCCTGATGATGGAACTATACTTGAAGTTACAACATACACTGCAGTTGAAGGCTTTACTGTATATGATGTTCTTGCAGCAGTTACAGCAATGCATGATCCTGTAATTCCGATAGTTGCTAATTCCGATAAGTCGTATGTATCAAGCATTAATAATCTGTCAGAGAAGAATGTAGGACCAAAAAGTGGCTGGACTTACAGAGTTGATGGAAAGTTGTATATGATAGCAGCAAATAATTATACAGTAAAAGATGGAGAGGCAATTAAATGGATATACGTGTGCCAGCTGGGCGACAAGTAACTAAATATTCAGCATTTGCAGCAATGCATCCGTGGACGAATTTCATCTACATTGCACTTGTGCTGGTGATAACCATGTTCACAATGAACCCGGTAATACTGGCGGTTTCGTATGCAGGTTCACTTGCCCTTGGAATATATATGCAAGGTGGTTCTTTTATTAAGAAGAATATTATGATAACAATTCCTGTTGTTATATTCTCTGTGTTAATTCAGCCAATTTTTAATCACAGCGGAGTTACACCGTTGTTTTATATTAACGATAACATGGTATGCCTTGAGAATATAATATACGGAGCAGTTATAAGTGTGTTACTCATATCAGTCATACAGTGGTGCAGTGTAGTAGCCGGTTATCTTTCATCGGAGAAAATGATGTATCTGTTCGGAAGTTTTATTCCTTCTGTTGGCATGATATTTTCTATGATATTAAGAATGATACCGCTTATGAGAAAGAGATACAGACAAATACATGACGCGCAGATGGGACTTCGAGGAGTGGAGAATAAGAATGGCATATTTGAAAAAATCGGACATTTTGCGAATGAATTTTCAACTCTTATAACATGGTCACTTGAAAGCTCAATGGAAACGTCTATGTCTATGGAAAGCAGGGGGTATGGACTTAAAGGAAGGACAAGCTTTAACAGATTCAGATTCACACTAAAGGATACCTTTACGATAATTATAATGCTTGTATGTTTTGTGATGGCTGTTATTCCAATAGCAGGAAAGAAGCTTGCAGTATATTATCTCCCTGTAATATATTATACGAAATCAGGTGTAGAAGGAGTGCTGGCAGTTACAGCATTTGTAATACTGACAGTAATTCCATTGATAATAGAGATAACAGGAGATGTGCAGTATAAGAGACGAAGTTCATATAACGAAAGGTAATTGCATAATGACAGACACAATTATTAATGTTTCATCACTTTCTTTCGGGTATGCAGGAAGTGATGTATTGGTACTTGAAGATATAACATTTGATATAAAGAAGGG
>OGFK01001225.1_pt1 | contig 17321 bp, 15 predicted proteins | sample 1570931 | NCBI WGS metagenome assembly OGFK01 (sample SAMEA2581935, study PRJEB24529) | metagenome | biome: Human gut stool | place: China | collected 2011
AACCAATAACAATCTTCATAATTTCCAGCTTTTAATACATAACTTTTTTTAAATCCTATTCCTGCATGTATAAAAGGACATCTTCTTTTAGAAAATTTTAGTATTTCATCATTTTTTTCTGGGAGAATTCTTTCTGATAAAATATCCTTTATATTTCTATTAAAATCATATGCATTTGTTCCAACTAAAATATAATCTGGATTTTCTTTAAATATTTTTATCTGCTCTTCTATTTTAGAATTATCCATAATATCATCGCTATCCATTCTAATTACTATTTCATTAGAACAATGTAATATTCCTTCTCTTAAAGCTAATCCTAATCCTACATTTTTTTCTAGAGGGACTTCTTTTATATTTAATACATCCTTATACTTTTTTATTACTTCTTCTAGTCCATCTGTTAAAGCACCATCTTTTACTAAAACCAATTCATCTATTTCATATGTTTGATTTTTTATACTTTCTAAACTCTCTCTAAAATATTCTGGCTTTTCCTTAAAATATATTGACATCAAGACTGAAACTTTTTCTCTCATCAATATGCACCCTTCCTATATATAACATTCTTTATTGTCTTAACTGTTATTATCACATCTAGCCACAATGACCAGTTACGTATGTAATACAAATCCAAAGCTATTCTTGAGTCATAGTCCTCTACATCTGACCTTCCATTAGCTTGCCACATTCCAGTTATCCCTGGTTTTACCATAAATATCTTTCTAGCATTCTCTTTTCCATAGTACATATCCACTTCCTTTTGTACCACTGGTCTAGGTCCTACAAAGGACATCTCTCCCTTTATTACATTCAAGAACTGAGGAAATTCATCTAATGAAGTTTTCCTTAAAAATTCTCCAACCTTAGTTATTCTTGGGTCATCTTTTAACTTAAAAGTTCTATAGAATTCCTCTCTTATCTTCTCATCTTTTTCTAATAGCTCTTGTAATCTCTCCTCTGCATCTACATACATACTTCTAAACTTATACATCTTAAATGGTTTTACATCTTTACCTATTCTATTTTGAGTAAATATTGCTTTTCCACCATCTTTTTTTATCTTAGGAGCAAAGATTAGATAGAGTAATCCTAATACTATACAACCTACACTACCAGCAAAGATATCAAAACATCTTTTCAATATCTTATACCTTTTCTTATTCATTCCATTATAAGTAGAAAGTACCATCATTCCATCATAGTCCTCTACTGTTGAATTAAGTGTATATGTACCATTTAATCTTGGAATAAACTTAATCTTATCTACTCTTCCATCTAGCTTATTAATTATCTCTTCCATCTGCTCATTATCTGCTAGTGGTAAAGCTATAAGTACCTCATTTACCTTATTCTCATCTAGGATTCTATCTAAATCCTCATAAGTACCTATCACTCTATCTTTTTCTACATGTACCTCTTGGTTTACCCCTTCTATACTATTAGCTGAGATATACCCTAGTAGTTTATACATAGTAAAGGTATTATTATCTCTTATTATCCTTGTTATCTGATTAGCAGTATTTCCTATCCCTATTATCAACAGGCTCTTCTCAAGATTTTTTCTAAATACTGTCCTTATAAATCTAATTATGAAAATATTAAAGAATGTAAAAGTAAGTCCTACAAAAAGGTGTACAGGAATAAATTTCATACCCCAGAAAGCCAAGTCATTAATAAGCATAATTATCAGATACTCAGCATGAACTAATAGGAGTTTTCTCAATTCTTCCCATATTAGAATAGTTTTAAAAGAATACATATTTTTGGTTAAATTTAAAGCCAGATAAATAAAAAATGTATTATACATTATCCTATCTGGCACATCAAACAGTTCATTCACTACAAAATAGAAAATAAACTGCATTATTATCATTACAACTTTTGCTACCTGTCTTTTCATAAAAAATTCTCTCCAATTCCTAATTTATCTGTTAAATATTTTTTTAAACAAATGAAAAGTACTGACACTTCTTACTCCTCACTACTCAAGACTTTCTATCCCTCTCTAAAGAGTGATAGCCCAATCTCTTTCATTTGAAGTTTTCACTATTACTAGTTAGGTTCATGTCAAAACCCATATTAATCAAGATAACTTAATTTTCTGTTTAGGATATCTTCTAACATCTTAGGAGCCCTATTTCCTCTCTTACCACTCCTAGTTATCTTCACTCTTCTCTCTTTTCCCTTAGAGTAAATCTCCTCTTGCACACTTTCTAGTTCCTCTATCTCTACCCTATCTCCAAGGCTTAGTATCTCATTACTCAAGCACTCATGTTGGTACTTTCTCACATCACTTTGTTTTCTATATACCTCTTTTAACTCCTCTACTAGTTTTCTATGTCTTACACTGAGTGTTGATAGCCCCTCTCTTTTCCGTCTATTTATCTTCTCGATGAGCTCTCTTCTTCTTACCTCTAGTGAGTAAATTTTATCAGCTAGCTCTATCTCTTTAGACTCCCCATCTTTTTCATAGACAAGGTACTCCTTACCTATCTTTACCTTTACCTCTCCACTACCTACTCTTTTTCTATACTCTCCAGTTTTTTTATCTACCTCTCTAGGTGGCATACCTTTAAAAACTATCTGTGTATAGTATTTGAGTTTCCCACGAATATTTTTTCTAATAAGTCTACAATAGGCTATCTCACTTTTAAGAGCCTCTTTCTCGTAGTGGTTTTCCTCATCAATTAGAACTTTTAATCTAAGTCCTTTCCAATCTATATATCCATCTATATATCTAATCCCTGTTCCATTGGATTTTCCCTCTAGGGATTTGAAATCATCTTCCTGTTTAAAATGTACCTTCTGCCCACTTCCATACATCATCTTTTCAAAAGCTCTCCACACCTGTGAAGCTATCTTTTGAGCTGTAAAGGAATCTATATTCTGCTTAAAAAATTTCTGCATATCCTTTACTTCTTTATGAAAAGCATACTCTGTAAATCCACTCTCTTTTCTTATTGCCTCTAGCTTTTTATACAGTGGTTTTTTCTTCTCAGTATTAGCTATCTCATGAAGTAGCTCTCTATATACTCTTTGCTTTCTCATCTCATCATATTTTTTCATCATCTTTCCTAAAAGAGAGTTGTATATATCCCTACCTATCCTAAATCTTTTCTCAAGGATATCCTCTTGGTATCTCTCTACTTTCAAAGGAAATTGAACTATATAATTAGCCAAAAAACTCCTCCTTTTTTGAGTTCACTTTATACTGAAAAAGCGAATTTACGTATTAAAAATTTGTTTTAAAAATTATAATTTTTTAAAAAAAGTTCTACTTATTTAGGTTAAGGCTATTGACATAAAATAGAAAAAAGGGTAAAATAAATTGATTACATATACTTAAAGTACGCTTTTTCAGTAAAATATGTACTTTTACAAAAAATAAAAAAGATAGATTATGCACCTTTCAAATTTTACATAATCTATCCTTTATCTACGGAAGTGATTTAATTTTTTTATTTAGATCGCTTCCAATTTTCTCTTTTTTCTAAAATAAGAATCAGACTTTTACTATAAATAATTATATCGTTTCCAAAAAGAAATCCCCTAAGTGAGTTTTGCTCTACACTTCAAGTAATTTCTCCCTACCTTACCTCATTAAATAACTCTTATAACTTCTAAACTCCTTCAAAATGCTCTGATATATAAGTTTCCAATGCTAGTTGTTACTACTGACATACTACATTCCTCCCTTTTCTTTTTAGACTTTTTTAGACAACCATCACACTCTTTTATAGTTACCACAACAATTTTTTCTTATATATCCTCTAATACAAATCTTTACTGTCATCTCAATAAAATCAAAAATTATATAAAAAATAAGGAGGTATTTACAACTTCTTAAGTTATACCTCCTTAAATTTCTTACATATATCTTACATACAGATATATTGTTCCTACTAATAATGTTTCAAAAGCTATTAGTCCTCCAAATTTGAAGAACTTCATAAAATCTATTTTACATCCAGCCTTACCTGCAGCTCCTACAGCTACAACATTTGTTGCTGAACTAAGTATTGTTATATTTCCACCTAAACAAGAACCAAATGATAATGCCCACCAAAAAGCTTGAGTATTTCCTAATCCATCAAATGATGGTACCATTACTCCTAAAATTTTTGAAACAGTAGCTGCATTTGCAACATTTCCTATTATAGAAGTAAAAGCTGCTGATAACCAAGTTACAGCTATTACAGCCATATCAAATTTTCCCTCTGTTAAGTGAATGATTCTATCTCCTATTATATTAATGATATTTAGATTTTCTATTCCTCTAATCATCATAAATAATCCAATGAAGAAAAATAAAGTTTCCCACTCTACATGTTCTAATATCTCTTTTGGATTTCTCTTAGCAATAATTACTAAGAATATTGCTCCAGATAGAGAGATTATAGCTAATCCTTTATTTATAAAGTTATTTAATATAAATCCTACAAGTACAAGAGCAAATATTACTGCTGCTTGTTGTAAAAGCTTTTGGTCTTTCAAACTTCTTGAAGAATCCAATTCCATAATTCTTGCTTTTAATTCATTTGAAACAACCATATGTCTACCATATATTATATACACATTAGCTATTAATATTATCATAGCTATAATTGACATTGGAGCTGTATTTAATAGGAAAGAGTTAAAACCTAAATTCCCCTCTGCTCCTATGATTAATTGTGTAGGGTCTCCAATCAATGTAGCAAGTCCACCAATATTTGCAGACATTACCTCTGTAATAACAAAAGGAAATGGATCTAGTTTTAATTGTTTTGCCAGTAATATAGATACAGGAGCCATAAGTAAAATTGTAGTAACATTATCTAGAAAAGCTGAACATAGAGCTGTTACTACTGCTAGTAAAACTACTAATCTAAAAGGTTCTCCCCTTACTAATTGAGCTACCTTAATAGCAAACCATTGGAATACTCCAGTCTCTGATACAAGATGAACAATTATCATCATACCAATTAAAAGAAATAAAATCTCAAGTCTTTCAGATACAGCTTCAAGTGCGTCCTCTTCATTGATTATCCCTATCAATGCCATTATAAGTCCACCTATCATTGTTGCCCAAGCTTGAGGTACTTTTTCTGTTATCATCAGATAAAATACTGACACAAAAACTACTAATCCTATTATTATATATATCATTTTTAATTATCCTCCTTAAATATATCCCCCCACTATTTTAATTTAGATTTACTATATATGTAAAACTTTCTTGATGATATCTGATCTTTTTATCATTCCATAGTACTTTCCATCATCAACTACATATAGTCTAGTTATTCCTTTATTTACCATAATGAAGCAGATTTCCATTATAGGAGTTTTTCTATCTATTATTATATCATTTGAAATTCTGTATAAATTTTTTATAGTAACTTTTGATTCATTTACTAGATACTCTTCAAATGGTTCCCCAACTGTTAAAAAGTTCAAATCCCCCATAAGAGAAAGATACTCTGGCATACCATAATCTATAAGCTCTCTCTCTGTTATCTCTCCTAAGAATTTTCCATTCTTGTCTACAACAGGAAGTCCACTTGTTTCTTCTAGTATAAGTCTTTTAGCTATCTCTTCAAGAGTATTGTCTGGTGTAGCTGGTTTTATATCCGGACTAAGTACATCTTCAGCCACTATCTTATGTTCAAACTCTATATTTGCTGCTTGAAAGTACTCAATTATTTTTTTAGGATTTCTTTCTTTTCTAATTTTTTCTAAAAGTTCTCCCTGTTTTAATGCAAGTTTTGAAACAGCACTCATTACTTTTAATATATTTTTATTTTTTAATACATCTGAGATTATTAAAAATACTAAATCTACCTTATCACTTTTATTAGTTGCTGCTATCTCGCTCTCTATCGGATTATCCAATAATCCTATTGCTACAATAAAATCATTAAAATTTTCTATTCTAGCATGGGGAATAGCTATTCCACTTCCTATTCCTGTAGATATCTCTCTTTCTCTTCTTATTATTGCCTCTTGAATAACAACTTGTGAAGCTTTCACCTTCTTATCTTTTTCGGCAATTTTTTCTACCATTTCCACTATTATCTCTTCAGGATTTTTACCTTTTAGATCTGTAAAGATAAAATTAGGGTCTAGGTAACTTGAAAATTTCATAATTTTCACTCTCCTTAATAAAAATTTATAATATTTAAAAACTTTAAAAACTAATTTATATTTTTTAAACCCACATATTAAAAATACAAAAGAGAGTTTTTTAATAATAACTCTCTTTTACTTTTTAATATTTACTAGTATACTCCTATTTTAAAAAATAAGCAAACTTTTTTATTTTATAATGCTATAAAAATATTTTTATATTATTTTTGGAATAATAGCAAATCCATATACAGGTCCCGAATGAGCTCCTATAGTTGCCCCTATTTCAAATCTTCCTCTATATTCGATTTTATTATTTCCACTCTGTTGATTTTTTATCTCATCTGCATTTAAAAGTTCTTTACGAGTTCCTCCCCATGCTGTATAAAGAATCATACTTGTCTTTTTACTCTCTGCTCTGATAAGTCTTTCCATATACCCAAGTGCTCCAGATTCTCCAAAAACTTTTCCTTGAACAGAAATCTCTCCATTTTCTAATTTAAGTATAGGTTTTACTTTTAAAAAGCCCCCAATTACTGAAGATGCTCTTCCTATTCTTCCACCTTTTTCTAAATAACTTATATCATTTACAACAAAATAAAGTTTTATTCTATCTTGTAACTGCTCTAATCTACTTAGAATATTTTCTTCACTCATTCCTTCTCTAGCCATTCTAGCTGCCTCTAAAACTTGATATCCTAAAGACATTGCAACAGCTTTAGAATCTACTATTGTTATATTTTCTCCTCTAGCAACCATTCCCTTAGCTACTCTAGCTGCTTGTTGAGTTCCACTTAATTTACTTGAAATATGGATAGAGATAATTTTTTTATATCCTTTTTTAAATAATCTTTCATATATCTCTTTAAATTCTGCAGGAGATGGTTGAGACGTTTTTGGAATTATTGATTCAGAAGTAACTCTTTTCCAAAAATCTCTTTTTGTTAATTCTATTCCATCTTTATAATAGTCCTCTCCTATTTTTATCTTAAGTGGAATAATATCTATATTTAAATCTCCCATAAGTTCTGGTGTTAAATCTGAAGTAGAATCTGTTACTATAGCTATTTCTGGAAGAGATAAATCTCTTTGTTCAATATATATATAATAGTGATAATTTTCTTGCTCTACAAACAATTCTTTTTTATCAATATTCTCTAACTTTTCAAATACTTTATTTACTTTTTTATCTGCTTCTTTTCCATATGAAATAATTATATTTAAGCTCTCATCAGATATATATTTTTGTGTTATTGTTTCAACTAATTCTTGTAAATCTTTATTTTTTTCTTTTATTTTTCCATTTACTAAAGCTATATAATCTCCTACTTTAATTTCTATATCATCTATTCTAGTATCTCTTACAGCTTGAGTTATTTCTATTGAATAATTATTTTTTACTTTTTCAACAATAGTTTCTAATTTTTCTTCTTTATTTTTTACTAAGTAATACCCTTCTAACATAGATTTAGTCTCTAATACTAGAATATCTTTTTTAGATCTTTCTGCTACTATTTTTGCTGTTGAAATTATATTTTTGTTATTTGGTAAAAGTATTATCTTATTACTTTGAATCTTTTTAATTCCTTCTTCTATATCATGAACACTTGGATTTTGTGTTTGTCCTCCAACTAAAATCCCTGTTGCTCCAGCTTCAAGATAATATTCTCCTAATTTTCTATTATCTACAATAGCGAAATATGCCATCTCTCCACTATTTTCATTTTTTATAATATATCTATTATCACTTTTTATCTCTTTTTCACTTACTAACAAATTTTTATGTTGAAAAGCCATATTTTCTATTTTTATATTATTAAGTTGTCCATATTTTATAGCGATTTCTAAAACTTGCCCTGGATTATTTGTATGGATATGTGTTTTAGTTTTATGAGTAGTTTGAGCACAAACCATTGAATCTCCAAGACTACTTATCTCTTTTTTATATCCTTCTAAATCAAATGTTCCCTCTTCTATAATAAACTCTGTACAATATCTAAATTTTATATCTTGAGGTTCTTGGAAAGTATATTCCATTCTTTCCTTTCTTTTTGCTTGAGATTGTACTATTCTTTCTAAGTCTTTTAACATCTCAGGGTCTGTTACAGATTTTTCAAATCCTTCAAGAACATAAAAAATTCCTTTTCCTCCAGCATCCACTACTCCAGCTTCTTTTAACTTAGGTAAAAGATTTGGAGTCTCTTCTACTGCTTCTTTAGCAACATTTTTTAAATGTACTAAGAAAAGAATAAAATCATCTTTATTCCCTTGATATACAGCTGCTTCTTCTGCCACTCTTCTAATAACAGTTAACATTGTTCCTTCTACTGGCTCAGACACAGCTTGATAAGCTCTCTCTTTTGCCATACCGAAAGCTTTTATTACATCATCAACTGTAATCTCTTCTTTATCTTCAATAGAACTTAAAAATCCTTGAATAATTTGAGAAAGAATTGTCCCAGAGTTTCCTCTTGCTCCTAGTAATATAGCTTCTGATACTATCTCCACTAGCTCTTTCATATTGGGCTCATGATTAAGTTTTATTAGCTCATTCTCCACAGCTTGTAATGTCATTGACATATTAGTCCCTGTATCTCCATCTGGAACAGGATAAACATTTAAGTCATTTAATACATCAGCATATTTTGAAAGCCATCTACTTGCTGCTATTAAAAGCTTTGTTAACCTCATTGAGTTCAATACTTTTATCTCTAATTTCATATAAAATTTTTACCTCCAATAATTTCTAGAATGTAGGAGGATTTACAACCCATATAGCTCTTGTTGGTTTATCTGTATTATTTTTAAATCTATGTCTTTGACTCGATTTAAAATATAGGCTGTCTCCCTCATTTAAGCTATGAACTACATCATCTATATATACATCTAACTTCCCCTCAACTATATATATAAACTCTTCTCCGTGGTGACTATAATAACTTCTTCCGCTCTCTCCATATGGTCCTATCTCATATAAAATAGGTTCCATAGCTTTATCAATATTTGATGTTGTTAGAAGAGCCATCTTTGTATTAGAGTCTAAACTTTCGATATATTTTCTATTATCCTTTCTAACTAGCTCAGTATTTTGTTTTTCCTCTTCATCTTCAATAAGATAACTCACTTTTACATCTAATGAAGTAGCAATTTTCTTTAAATTCTCAATAGAAGGAGAAGCCTTTCCTTGCTCTATTTGAGATAAAAAACTTGCTGATAATTCAACTTTAGTTGCTAATTCTCTCAAAGATAACCCTCTGTCATTTCTACTCTTTTTTATTCTTTCTCCTATACTGCTCATCTATCACACATCCTCATTCAATATTTTTATCAAAGTAAAAAGAGTATGAGATACTGTTCTTTCTCTAACTTTATTTCTATCTCCTCTAAACACTCTCTTTTCTACATATATTTTATCCTTTATCCTTATTCCCATATATACAAGCCCTACTGGTTTTTCCTCACTACCTCCATCTGGTCCAGCTATCCCAGTAGTAGATAATGCCACATCAGTAGTAAGACCCATTACCATCTCTTTAGCTACTTCTTCACTTACAGCTCCATATTTATCTAATATTTCTTTTCTTACTCCAAGCCTATTTATTTTAGCCTCATTACTATAAGATACTACTCCCTCATAAAATACCTCTGAAATACCTGGAACATCTATAAGCTTACTTGCCAACATTCCACCTGTACAAGACTCTGCTGTTGATATATTCATATTTAATTTTTTTAAAAGCTCTACAACTTTCTTTTCAAGTCTATCGTTATCTTCTCCAAAGATAAACTCACCTATTTTATTATATATCTTTTTCACAATTTTTTCCACTTTATTTTTATTGCTCATTTTACTTTGAAGTCTTATAAGTATTCCATAATCTTTTACAAGAAATTCATAGTATATTCCCTCTTCAGTAAAAAACTCTCTTACTGCTTCATATAGTAATGATTCTGCTATTCCATAGGTTATTAAATCTTTAATATATATCTCATCATCTAATATTTTTTTCTCTTTCACATACCAATCTAAAAATTTGGGTAACATATTATACAATTCTTTTGGAACACCAGGAAAAGCCACTATATCATCTATATATACAGCTGGAGCCATTCCCACATCATTTTTAAATGTAACAGCTCCTTCTGGTTTCTCTACCTCTTTAACATTAATAGTCTTAAATTTTAATCCAGCTCTTTCAAACTTCTCTTTTAATTCCTCTAACTCATCATCATCTACTACAAGAGGTTTTTTCACATACTCAGCTATAACCTCCTTTGTAATATCATCAAGAGTTGGACCAAGTCCACCAGATATAATTATTAAATCCACATTTTTTTTACAATAATCTATAGCTGAATATATCTCATCTCTAAAATCTCTAACCGTTATTTTAAATTTCATCTCTAAACCATATTTATTAAGTTCTTCAGCTATATAAAGACTATTGGTATCTAACATCCCACCATTTAAAAGCTCTGTTCCTACAAGTATAACTCCTACTTTCATTATTTCCTCCTAAAAGAAAATTGTCCAAATACAAACCATTATAAAATTCCCTATTACTCCAGCTAAAAAATCATCTAAGACAACCCCTACACCATTGTCAAAATGTTGAGCTTTATCAATAGGTCCAATCTTACTGATATCTAAAAATCTAAATATTGCAAAAGCTATTCCCATAGCTACTAAATTTTGAAATACTCCAACAGGATTGATTAAAAAAAGTGTAGTAAGATATCCAAGTACCTCATCTATTACTACATTTTGAGGGTCCTCTTTTTTAAAAATCTCTCTTTCACAAACATCTGAAACATATACAGCTACTCCAAAGAAAGTCATTAAAAACATAAAATAAAATGAGTTATACACCATATTATTTGGAAAAAATCCTCTTATAAAAGATAGTACTATAAATACTGGTATTCCTCCTAATGTTCCAAATGTTCCTGGTGCTTTTGGCATATCCCCAAGTCCAAACCAAGTTCCTAGATTTCTTACTATTCTTCTATTCATAATTAATATACTCCTCTCTCATAGTTATATGCTTTATAAAATCCTGTTCTATTTTTCATATCCTCTAGTACTTTTTCTACTTCTTCCTTTGTTTCAGTTGTAAATTCTAATACTACTTCATCTATCATCAATTCATTAAGCTTTTTAATCTCATTTAAAATATTTAAAGGTTTTTCTAAGTATATCTCTGTATTTCCTACATCATTTTTTATAGCTGTAAAAATATCTCCCTCTTCATTTTTTAAAGTTTCTTTTTCTTTATCAAAAAGAGGAAGCTCTATATACATTCCCTTAAGTCTTGAATATCCTAAAATAGCTTTTTTTATAGAAGTTTTTCCTATCTCTTTTATCTTTTCAAAACTTAATTCTGGCGATATTATGACACTTTCAACTTTACCTGTTTGTGCAAGTGCTTCTACACTATATCTATTAGTTATATTCAAGTTCCAGTTTGCCATAACCTTTTCATTATTATTCTCTAGAATTTGATAGATATTTGAAGCTAATTTACTATTTAAATCATGCTCATTTAAACTTCCCTCTTTAGCTATATCTATTCCTCTTTTATAAATTTTTTCTATTCCAAATTTTTTTACAGCATTTTCTTGTGTAAGATTAGAAACAATAGCTACTAGCTCTATCTCTCTAGTTTTTTCCTCCTCTATTGGAAGTGAATATCTATTTCCAGCTTTTCTTCTATAACTTTCAACTAAAAGTTTTTCTAATTTTTCTACACACTCTCTTCTTAAAGATTTTAAAACAGATAGTGGCATAAATATTCCCTCATCTATATCTGCTACAAAATCTCCCAATATAAATGTAGTATCTCCCATCTCAGATATTTTTTCTCTTAATTCCTCAGAAGTCAAAGCTTTCTTACTAGCTCTCTCTATCTCCTTTTCTCCTACAACTTTTACTATTATATCTATACCTAGATTATTTTTAGCAACTAATTCAAGAATAGGTTTCTCTCCTATATGTCCTACAAATTTTCCAGAGATAATAAGTCTTTGCTCCTCTTTTTTCATTCTGCTTTGAGCATCATCATTTACCTCTTTAGAATAACTTTTAAAAACATACTTACTTCCTCTTGGAACATCTTTTAAAACTATCACTTCATTAGCTTCAGCAGATTTTCTACCCATATCTCCACTCTTTAGTTCTATCTTATTGATATATCCTCCACCTAATTTTTCAAAATCCTTTGAAAGATATATTATCCCATCTCCTAATACAACTCTACTTTTTAATTTTAACTCTTTCCCACTAAGTAGTCCTAAATTTTTCCCTAGATTATATGAGTAATCTTTATTCATAATATAGTTATCATTTCCATAGAAGTATCCCTTACTATATCCTCTATTGAATAATTCTGAAGATTTTTCTTGAGCTTTTATTCCATCAATTAAATCATGATAATAAGATACAGTTTCAAAAACATAGTTAGGGTCTTTCATACGTCCTTCTACCTTTATACTCTCTATTCCTATCTCTTTAAGTTTTTTTATCTCATCAAAACCTAAAAGCTGGTCCTTAGGACTAAGTAAATACCCTTTTTCTCCAGTGGAATTCTCATATTTTTTTCTACAAGGTTGAGCACACATACCTCTATTTCCACTTCTACTTCCTATAAAGCTACTCATATAGCAATTTCCAGAATAACATATGCACAAAGCTCCTGAAACAAATATCTCTAATTCAATAGAGGTATTCTCTCTTATTTTTTTTATCTCTTCAAATGTCATCTCTCTTGGAAGTACAACTCTTGTAAATCCTAATTTTCTAAGATATTCAGCTTCATAGTGATTTCCTACAGTCATCTGAGTACTTCCATGATACTCCATATCTGGAAAGTTCTCTTTCATATATTTAAAATATCCTAAATCTTGAACTATTACTGCATCTAATCCATGTTCATATAAAACTTTTAAATTAGGATATAAAAATTCCATCTCTTTTTCCATCATAATGGTATTAAGAGTTAAAAATATTTTTACTCCTCTTTTATGTGCATAATCTAGTGCTTCTTTATACTCTTCTAATGTAAAATTTTCTGCATTTCTTCTAGCTCCAAAACCTTTTAGTCCCATGTATATCTCTTGTGCTCCTGCTTTCACAGCAGCATAAAATCTTTCCATATTTCCCGCTGGGGCTACTATTTTCATCTTCTTACCTCTCTTTTAATTCTCTATATATCTTCATTACTTTTGCTTCTAATTCATCTAATGTTCCATCATTCATTATTACTATATCTGCCTTTTTTATTTTTTCATCTAAAGGCATCTGATTAAAAATTATTTTCTTAGCTAACTCTTCACTACTTCCATCTCTAGCTACTACTCTTCTTATTTGTTTTTGAACATCTACTCCTACTACTATTATTTTGTCACAAAGATACTCCATCTTTGTCTCATATAGTAATGGAATATCAAATATTAAAATCTCATCTTTTGAATTTTCCTCTTTTTTTCTTTTAAAATATTCCATCACTTGTGGATGTATAATTTTATTTAATTCTTGAAGCAATTCTCTATTTTTAAAAGCTTTTTCTCTCAATTTTTCTCTTACTATTTTTCCATCACTATCTAAGATATCTTTTCCAAAAATATTACTAATTTTTTCTATACTCTCTTTCTTCTCACTCGCTTCTTTAGCTACCTTATCAGCATCTACTATCTCTATTCCATATTTTCTAAATAGATTACTTACAGTAGATTTTCCACTAGCTATTCCACCTGTCAATCCTACTATCATCTTCTACTCCTAAATATTATAAATTATAGCCCCTGCTACTCCACATCCTAACATTACATATATTGGGCTACTTTTATATTTTCTTAAAAAAAACATTCCTACTATAAAAAATATAACTGAAATATAATTAATAGACAAATCTAAACTAAAATTTCTTTGTCCAAAAAAAGCTAAAAATATTATTGATAATCCTGCTGCTCCAATAAGAGATACTACTGCTGGTCTCAATCCATAAAGTATATTTGATACTGTATCTAAATTTCTATACTTTACATATATATGTGCTAAAAATAAAACTATTATAAATGATGGACTAACACAACCTAAAGTTGCAACTATAGCTCCTAATAGTCCTCCTATTTGCGTTCCTACAAAAGTTGAAGTATTTATAGCTATTGGTCCTGGTGTCATCTGAGATATTGTTATAATGTCAGTAAACTCTGTCATTGTTATCCATTGATGTAAATCTACTACCTCTTTTTGTATTAATGGTAGAGAGGCATATCCCCCTCCTATACTAAATAATCCTATTTTAAAAAAGCTCCAATATAATTGTAATAATACCATCTCTACTTCACTCTCTTTCTTATATATCTATTGTATATAATTCCAAAAACTCCACAAGTTAATATTATAACTATAATATTTACAAAGAATGTTGCTATAAAAACAATTATCATTAAATAAGTTGAAAGTTTATCCTTTTTCCTTATATCTCCAACCATTTTAAAGACAACATCAGCTATAACTGCTGCTACTCCTGCCTGCATACCTTGCATAGCTCCATTTACTATTCTATTATCTCTAAAAGCTATATAAAAAAGTGAAATAATTGATATTATTATTAAAGGAGGAAGTACTGTTCCTACCAATGCTACTATCGCTCCTAGTATACCTGCTAATTTATATCCTATTATTAAAGATGCATTTATTGCTATTACTCCTGGTGCTGACTGGGCTATTGCTATTAAATCTATCATCTCATTTTCATCTATCCACCCATACTCATTTACAAATTTTTTCCTCATAAGTGGTACTATTACATATCCTCCTCCAAATGTAAAAGCACTCAGATAAAATGTTGAAAGGAAAAGCTTTAAGTAAAATTTTCTATTTTTTTCCATATAAATCCCCTTATGTTTTTTTCATTTTACTTCATATTATATAACTTTTTTCATTTTTTTTCCAATGGAATTTGTATCTCTGTAACATATTCCTCTTTATTTTCAGTAATATGCATCTCTATATGATATAACTCAATTATATTTCCGCAAACTCTATAATTATTTTCTCTTATAAATTCTTTTAATTTTTTATAATGTTTACTTAAATTAATGTAATCTCCACTGAAAAAATATGTAAGGTATTCTCCTTCATCTAAAAAATTTTCCTTAATTTCATTTGTAATTATAAATGTTCCTATATAGTCAGAGTAATTTCCTTTTTCCCACTCCTCTAGTTTTATTACTGTTCCTATCTCACTCTCTGTAAATATAAAATCATTGTCCTCTGGAGATTTTCTCTTTAATTTTTTAAGTTCTAAGTTAATCTCACTCTCATCTCTAAAATTTCCTCTCTTTAGAAGTATATATCTCTTAGGAATAAATTTTATTTTAGGTATCTCATAATCAGAGAAATTTTTAAAAAAACTGATATTTTCTTTTTTTATATTTAGCTCTCTCTTTAAATTTAAAAGTTCATTTAGGTTTTCATCTATTTTTTTTAGTTGAAACTCTATCATCTCTTCAGTTTTCTTTATGCTTCTAGTCTGTAAAAAATTTGTAATATCCTTTAATCCCACTCCCAATCCACGTAGACTTCTGATATTATTTAGTTTCCAGAGTTGTTTTTCAGAATAGTATCTATAACCATTCTCCCCACGTACATCAGGAGTTAAAAGTCCAATCTTCTCATAATATCTCAATATATCATTACTAATATTATATAATTTGCTAATATCTCCAATTTTATATAGCTTTTTCATAAAGTTCACCTCATAATTATTATAACATATTTCTATTGACTCTTGAATAGTTCTAAGGTTTATAATTATTATATAATTAATATAGGAGTTGATTTTTATGAAACAGGAAAAAACTGTTTTGAGAACGATTTTGAGGTATGCTATCCCATCTGTTGTTTCCATGTGGATATTTACCATTTATACCATGGTAGATGGAATATTCATAGGAAGATATGTGGGAGCTTTGGGACTTGCAGGGGTAAATATTACAATGCCTCTTATAAATCTTACTTTTGCAATAGGAATAATGATAGCCATAGGTAGTTCCACTATGATAGCTATACACTATGGTGAAGGTGACTGAACAGCAGGAAATAAGATATTTACCACAGCTGTCTATTCGTTGCTTGGATGTGGTATTCTTATTTCAACATTGATTACAATTTTTATGGAACCAGTGATTAATTTTTTAGGTGGTAGTGGAGCATTATATCCATATGTAAAAGATTACCTAAGTGTGATAATTCTTTTCTGTATCTGCTATATGACAGGTTATGCTTTAGAGATATATATAAAAGTGGATGGAAATCCAATCTATCCAACTCTTTGTGTAATAACAGGAGGAGTAGTTAATATTCTTTTAGACTATGTCTTTGTGGTAATATTTCACTGGGGAATTAAGGGAGCAGCTTTTGCCACTGGACTTTCACAGGTGACAACCACATCTCTTCTCTTCTACTATATTTTCTTTAGGACTAAGAGAGTTAAGTTTGTAAAGATAAGATACTCCATTTTAAATCTTTTGAAAATAATGAAAGTTGGATTTGCTGAGTTTTTAGCAGAGGTATCCACAGGAATATCTATCTTTGTTTTTAATTTGGTTATTTTGAGAGAGTTGGGAGAAAAGGGAGTTTCTGCCTTTGGTATAATAGGATACATCTCATCTTTTATAACTATGACTATGATTGGATTTAATCAAGGGGTACAGCCTATACTAAGTTTTAATTTGGGAGCTAAAGAGCATAGAAAAATTTCAGAGATAATTAAGACAAGCTTTATAATTTTAGGAGGAATGGGAGTATTCTTCTATGGAATGATAAATATATTCTCTCAAAATATTGTTTCAATATTTTTAAATGATTTAGAGGATATCAAACTTACTCAAAATGCTCTTGTACTCTATAGTTTTGCTTATCTTATCTGTGGGTTTAATATTTTTAGTGCTGGATATTTTACAGCTATTGATAAAGTAAAGGTTTCTACTGTAATAACTATGTTAAGAGGGGTACTTCTTTTAATTTTCTTTATTTTTACTTTACCAGAGATTTTAGGAATAAAAGGAATTTGGCTAACTATGTTTGTAACTGAGGGAGTAACTTTAGGATTTTCATATTTTTTTATGAAAAACTACAATCCACTTTTAAAAGATAAAAAAATTATGATATAATAGTAAAAAAACTTAGAAGAGGTAGAGTAGAT
>OGFK01001235.1_pt1 | contig 17202 bp, 17 predicted proteins | sample 1570931 | NCBI WGS metagenome assembly OGFK01 (sample SAMEA2581935, study PRJEB24529) | metagenome | biome: Human gut stool | place: China | collected 2011
AAGTTCTTCTGCTGTTAATGATTTAAATTCTTTATTAAACATTTTCTTCTCCTATTATATATAGTCTACTTCTGATAGAGTATCATGAAAGAAAGAAAAAATCAACTTTTTTTTAATTTTATAATATAGAATTTATTAAAAGTTACCAATAAATTATGAGTTTAAAAATGCTTTATTGATGCAACTTTCCGAAAAATCGTTCTTTTCCCGAAAGTTGTTGAATGGGATTAAAAACAGCGTAAACCGTTGGCGCTGTAAGGATTTTTATCGATATATTGCCCGTTCTCTACTCTGAAATTAGCTCAGAATGGCTCTCTCAGCATCATTTTTTAACATTTTATGCAAAAAAATAACTATTCGGTAGCAAAATTTCGAAAACTTTACCGAATAGTTAAAAAAATCCGCAGAATAATTTTTTTGAAAATCGTATTGAAATGTTTGTTATGATTAAACTATGAAAAATTTAATGTTTAAAATTGTATGCGAGGCAATGCAGCTACAAGCAGATGATGATATAGATACTTTAGACGATAACATCAGACGTCTTGAACTATCGATAGAGATATTAAAAGATAAGCTAGATCGTTTTTATCATAACTAATTTATGAAAACAGAAAAAGGTGGGGGGAGACTACCTTTTTTTATTTCTCTACAAGTTTTTCGTAAATTTCAAAAAGCCTTGTATCTTTAATATTCAGTTTTATTTAGCTCGACAAACTGGGATTTATCGAACTATTCCTCCATGATAAAAGCACTCATAGACTAATTTCTCTTGAAAAGTTGTTGATTCATATCCTTGAAACCATTAAACTAACGATCCTTTTTTGAAAACAATCGTTGCCACCAACTCTTCTTTGTTTCTAAAAGTAATGTTTCATTCTTCATTGTGAGAGCTCCAATCAATTGCAGCTGGCTGTTGCTTGTTTCAATTATATCAGCAATCTGCTTGTCTTTTTGATCAATTTGATCCACGAGTTGAGCGCGCTCACGTTCAAAATCCTCGCGCAATTGCTCAATTTGACTTTGTAGCATTTTTTCTACACGATTGCTAGAATGCGCTACATCATCTACATCTGTATTGACATTATCTGCAAGACATGTATCTAAAACATACTGTGTCAGACTTTTGTTCTGCTTTTTAGACAGCTCTACAAGTTTTTCTTTTTGTTCTTTTGATACACGCATGCTGATTTGTACACTCATTTAACGTACCTCTTTTTTCGTCGATTATATACGATATACATAACGTTATGTATATCAATTATAGCATGTTCTATACATTTTCTGTACAACTATTTCATTAAAATCAATTTTAAGCCCGCATTTCCCTATAAACAACCATTGGAATCAAAATCAAATGGTCTGGGAGGGGTAATATACCACACCAACTTTTAAGCTTTTAAAACATAATAAAACAATTATAAAATGCAGCTAAAAGTCAAACCCCTATTTTTTACGATTTAATAATTTAACTAGGCTATTAACCTAGTTAAAAACAAGCAATAAAAAAGACGGTTTATCCGTCCTTTTTATTTTTCTCTCGGCTCGTCTAATTTTGCAAGCATTTCAGCTTGTTGCTGCTTCATTTCTGCTTTTTTTTCTTCTGAAGTATCGTTAACATAATCTGGGTTTGACCATTTCGGAACATTCATTTCTTTCACTTTCGAGTTGTACTTATCATCTTCCCACGCATCGCGAGCTTCTTTGTCAAAATGGAATTTGTATAATGTGACTTTCGGTCTGCCACGTTCTCCTCTTTTACGTTTCGCTTTGACTTCCTCTAACCTCAAGTTTGGATAGTATTTTTTCAATTCCCCCAGTGCTGGGTTTATAACTTTTTCTCTAATTTTTGTAGCCCCGTAACTTTCTGGAATCGCAAGGTAACGCTTAAAATTTTCAACTGTCACAACCCAAAATCCTGTGTCAGAAAATTGGCGCAAAAATTTATAAATGTCAATTGTATATTGTTTGCTGAAGCTGTTCCCAATCTGAATCGGAAATTTCGTATATTCATTTGCAAAATCCTTTATCAAAGGAAAGTAATCAGGATTAACCCGTACCGTTATTTCTCCAGTCTGTTTGTCGACTTTTCTAGCTGTGAATAGCATGAACTCTTCATAAGATGTTTCAGTTTCAATTTCTGTTATTGACAGAGATAAAATTTTTCGAAATGTCTGTCTAATCAGTCTAATACCTTCTTCTAAAGATCTTGGTTTTGATTGCGTAAGTGATATAAAACGATCATAATCAATCGTAATGTCACTACCATCTGTTTCTTTGATTAACCAGATAAGTGTCATTAATATCTTTTTTTGTACAATAGAAAAATCCTTTAAAGGAACCGCATTAAAATCATTCGAGTATTTCGCTACTTCTCTAATTTCGTTTTTTTCTTCTATCATAAGAAATAAAATCCTTTTTCATTTTATATGTTTTATTATATCAAAAACTCATATTTCAGTCAAAAATAAAATCCAAAAGGATTTTATTTCTCTAGTGGGGACTTTATTCTCTCTAGTGGGGACTTTATTCTCTCTAGTGGGGACTTTATTCGTCAGCTATCCTCAGAGCCTCAATGGATAGCCCAACCCTACAACATTATTTACAATATATATATACAATATATAGCTACAATAGCGCTTCGCTCTTATCTCAATTACCTTATCACAATAAAATTAAGTCGCTACGCTCACGCTAACGCAAAATTTTAAAAAGTTCTACGTATAAACTTTTGTTGACTCTCAAAAAAAGTAAGGTCGCTAAACGCTCCATCCTTCAAGGGGGAAAAGGGGGTATAAAGGTGAAATATAAAGAACATAACTTTTTAAACCTACTACATATCAGAGTTTTAAGTAAGTAGATCAGAGTAGTGATGTAGATTGTTTTAAATAAGCGGTAATAAAATCCCTAAGGATTAAATTTCTCTAAAAGGGATTTTATTACTAATTAATAATCAAGTTATCTGCTAAAATCTAGATCCTCTCTCTCAAATGTCCTATCTCCATCTTCTAACTCAAGATCTTTTCTCTGAATAATTTTCTCAGCAATCTCATCTCGCTCTTTATCTGTCAGATAATACTCTTGATCAAATAATTGAGCTCTGTATTTGTTTCGATCTTCAATCACATATTCCAAATTTTTCGTCAGACGATCATTTGTTCTCATCAGATCAGCCATTTCCTCTTTCAATTTTGCAATAGTAGCCCTCAGACGCTTCACAATTCCTAAACCTAGGATATGATCTTTAAAATCTTTCAACAACTGCATCAGTGGACCAGGATTAGCCCTGCGGGCCAAGTCATCAAAATCTTTCTCTGGGACCATTACATAGCGTTGTTTTGAATTTCCTAAGCCTCTCTCTTCAATTTTATAATTGCGCTTATCATCAATCGGCTTGTTTGCAATCAGCTGCATTTTCAGCATCGCATCGACTGTTTCATCTTCGATCCTCTCCAAGTCAAGCTTTTCAGCTTTACTAGCGATCTTATCGTTAATCTGCTTGATAATTCTAGCTTGTTCACGTTTACTAGCCTCAAAAGCCTCGTCTCGCTTTTGAAATTTTTCTTCTTGCCGTTTCAATTGTTCGTTTAGCTCTTCCATCTTCTCTTCATGGGCTTGTTCCTCGCGCTGCATTTTAACGATCTGACTTGACTTTTGATTCTCAATGTATTCCATTGCGTCTTTATATTCACGCATGTTTCTGATATCGTTCGTTTTACCAGCTTTTCGGTCAATTCCGATTTCGTGGACAAACTGATGAAGACGATGAATTTCTGCATCCCTAAAGGTCTTGAATTGTTCACGACCGCTTGGACCAAACCCCTCCTGCTCCAAAGCTTTTCTAAACGATGGTTGCACCGCAAGCCCATTTTTATATCCAGTCGCTGTTGGAATCACATTAAAGTGGGCGTGAGGAGCACCAGATTCGTCCAGATGCACGATTGCGTTGTAGATAGTCATATTACTATGCCGATCGTTAAAATCGCTCACATAGCGTCCTAGGGCCTCTCCTACTTCTTGTTTTTCTTCGAAACTCAATCTCTCCCAATCGGATTTGTTTCCAACCGTAACAATGAATTCTCTCTGCAGGTCCAAATTCTTTGATTTCTGGACGTGTTTATAGTAGTCATCAATTTTGCGATCTTTCCGCTTTTGCTTTGCGTTGTAAGTATTCAGCGCATCATCAAAGAGTTCGTGATAAACGTCTTTTATATCACGTTTGAAAATCTGAATATTGTATTTTGATTTTTCACGTTTGATATGCTTGTGAGCGTCGCTCATAAACTCTTTTTCCGTCAGTTCGCGGTTGTTGTGTCTTATGTTAGTTTGACGTGGATTCGTCTTAAAAGATAATGTCATTGTTTTATTCATGATTTAAACCTACCTTTGAATAGCTACTCATAGTATGCCATTTTTTGTTAAAAAAAAAGACAAAACAGAGGAAAAAACGCAATACTCAAAGAATTTAACTAAGCTAATAATCTAGTTAATAAAAATATGGATAGATATAGAGATCCATGTTTTGTTCATTTCGTGGATTTATATATAAGTCCATGAAAAATACAAATAATGGTCTACGTAGTTGTCCATGATTTGAGTAGAAAATGGACTATATAGAGGACCATGAAAATATAGAATAATGGGATATATAGTAGACCACGAAATGACAAAATTATGGAACATATACAAGCCCATGATTTATCTAAAAAATGGACTATATAGAAGACCATGTTTTAGATCAAACGTGGACTAGTATATAAAACCATTAATCAGCTTTAAAAAAGCGCAATGTAGCCCGAAAAGCGGGCTATGCCGCAGCGCTATCGCTAATCTGCGTCGATATTGTCGATTAAAAACAGACGTAAAAATCATAATCCAAAGTCGGGATATAGTGGGGCGTTTCTGTTACTCTTTACCAAAGAGTAACGTTTTTGCACCTTTGACACCACTGCGTGGCGTACAAAGGTAAAACGCTCTGCCGAGGGCTATGTATTACACCCCTTTTGATCTGTAAAGTTAAATCAAAAAAATTTTTTTATATTCTTCCTGGTCTGATTTATATACCATACTATTAAAAAAACACTTTTAAAAGAGACATTAATATTTTATACATAGCTTTCAGTTTCATACTTAAAAATAAAAAACAACATGACTTTTATATCATGTTGTCAGAACAAATACGAATTTTATTTTTTATTAAATCAATTTTTCTTTAAAAACTGATCTAAGTAATATTGAAAATAACTCTTTTTACCTGTAATCATTACTATACGACCTTCTAACCCGTAACGGATTTTTTTAGCTTCCTGATTAGTCAATTTAGTTTCAGCTTCTACTTTAAAAAAGCTACCTTTCTCAGTCTTGGTGGCAGATGTGTCAATAGAAGAGATTGTTGAAGTTAGATTTTGCTGTTTACTTATATTATCAATGGTAGTGAATCGAATCTGATCTCCAACTTTAATTTGAGCTATATCTTTTGAGGAAATATAAGCAGTTATCTTAACCTTCTTTTCTGTTGTTAGTAAAGGATACAATTGAGCAATGAGATTTCCTTCTGGAATAATTACAGAATTACTAGTTTCTGGATTCAAATGGACAATTCCATCTTCAGGAGCGACGATTTTACCTTTTTGAACAATATTAGTTTGCATATTTTTTCCTGTCTCAGCTTCTATAATTTTTTGATTGATATTACCTAGTTCTTGTCCTACGCGAGAAAGTTGCTGAGATCGAAGAGATTCTAACTGACTAGTTAGGCTGTTTGAATATGCTTGCTGAGCGCCTGAACCTGCATATTGAACACGATAATTAGAAAGGTTACTTTCCATTTGGGATATTTGAGAATCAATTTGTGCGATAGACTGACTTTTTAAGACATTGGAGTTATCGGAACTAGATTGATTTTTATAATTTTGGTAGATGGAATAACCAATATTTGAACTATCTAGTGTCGTATCATTTTGAATAGCAGATTTAGCTATTTGATAGTCTTCAATCTTCGATTGTATATCTGAAATGATATTTCCCAGTTCAGCTTGTGAATTAGAAGAAGCTGCATTTTGAGAAGCAATAGTAGCGTTTTGTTGATTTGTATTTGAACGCAAACTTTGAGCTTGATTAAGATAGTCATAAAAAGATTGTTGGTAACCAAAGTTATCTTTAGTAGGGAATTGATCATTCCCACTTTCTAAGCTTTTTTGTAGATACTCTAGCTGTTGTTTTTGGTCACGCAACATATCTAATTGACTAGCGTAGCTGGATTGTTGAACACTTTCTGCTCCATCTTGATATTGTATGAGAAGTTCGCCTTTTTTAACAGATTTATTTTCGCTTAATTTATTAGTAACAATACTATTGTTACTTGTAGATTGGATATTTACAATGATACGATTTGGCTCAATAGTAGCTCCACTTGAAATGGTAATTTCTTTCTTTGCAAAAGTAGAAAATAGAATGATAAAGACAAAAAGTAGTGTAGTTGGAATGATAACACGACTGGAAAAATTATGGTAACGTCGGTTATAAAATTCAGCACTTTCTAATAATTCTTGATTCATGTTTCCTCTTTCTAACTATTTACTAGATTGGCATAAAAACCATTTTGGGACAACAATTCATTATGAGAACCCTGTTCTACAATATGGCCTTGATCTAAAACAACTACATGCTCAGCTCGTTCTGCAATAGTTAAACGATGAGCGATAAAAATGATTGTTTTATCAAGATTCATAAGGTTGTCTACAATTTTTTTCTCAGTAAGAATATCTAAACTGCTAGTAGCCTCATCCAATATTAAGATAGGAGCATCAGTCAAGATAGCTCGTGCCAAAGCAATTCGTTGACGTTGCCCCCCAGAAATCCCTGCACCATCTGTAGTTAGTTCTGTTTGATAATTAAGAGGCATTTTTTCAATGTCAGACCGTATTCCAGCTAGCTCAACAGCCTTCAAAATATCTTCTTGTGTCGTCCCTTCTTTTGCCCCTAAAAGCAAATTTTCTAAAATGGTTCCATTGAAGACATAGGGTTGTTGAGGTAAATAATTGATATAACGTCTCAATGTGTGTTTGTTAATTTGGTTGAGATTTATATCTCCAATTGATATTTCTCCTTGACTAGGATCATAGAAGTTAACCATCATTTTAGCTAGAGTGGTTTTACCAGAACCAGAAATTCCTACAAATGCAATTTTAGATCCTTCGACAATATTTAGATTGATATCCGTAAGTACATTACGACCATAACCATATTGATAGCTAACATTCTTAAATGTTATATCTCCTTTTATCAAGCTCATATCTTGTACAGTCTTCTTTTCGGCAAATTCCGACTCTACTAGATAGACCTCATTAAGCCGATTATTGGCTACTTGAGCTGTTTGTAATTTTGTTTGCAAGTTAATGATGTTTTCTAGAGGGTTTGTGAAGTAAACAAGTAAGGTATTATAGGTGATTAGTTGCCCAAGGGTCATCTGATTATTCATTACTAGTATTGCTCCCATCCAGAGAATAGCAACATTGAGTATTAATTGAGCAACTTTTTTTAAGGCTTTCTGTTGACTTTCTGCACGACTGTAGATGAACGATTTTTTCAGATAAGAGACGAACTCTTTGTCAATTTTTTGGTAGCGAGAATTTTCACTTGTTAGAGATTTTATGGTTTCAATTCCATTAATATCTTCGATAATAGAAGAAGATAGTATTGCATTGGCTTCCATGGTATCACGGTTCATTCGTTCGAATGGTTTCATGAAGGCAAAAATGATAACCGTGTAGATTGGAAGTGCTAAAAGACTGATAAAAAATAAATAGATATTTTGAGAAAACAGGACTATAGAAATTATAAGTACGATTGAAACATCAAGAAAAATTGAAAGAATTGTACTTGCGAGGGCATCAATGATACTATTGGCATCTGTAAAGCGGGAAACAATCTCACCTGTCCTGCGTGTTGCAAAAAAAGACATTGGAAGATGGAATACATGTTTAATATAAGATAGTATGACATCTATAGATAATCTTTGCCCTAAAATTAAAAGGAGATAGTCTTGGGCATAGGTTAATATTTGTTGCAGTATATAAACAAATGCTAAACCAATAGAAATTACTCCCAGCGTATTTTTCATCTGGTCTGGAACATAAGTATCAATAATAGACTGTAAATAGTAAGAACCAACTATATTTATTATAGTAACCAATAACGTGGCAAGAATAATATTTGAAATCAATCCTTTTTGTTTAGTTAAAATTGGGATAAAGGATAGAAGTCCATTCTTTTTATCTTTGTGAGGTTTATAATCTGGGGTAGGAGCAAGAAAAATTGCAATTCCCGTCCACTCTTTCTCGAAGTTTTCTCGAGCTATTTTTGTCATTTTGACAGCTGGATTTGGATCGGCTATATGTATAGTGTTTTTATCTTGTCCAGTTACCACATAGTAATGCATAAGATTCCCATTTTTGATTACATGGACTATAAAAGGGTAAGATATATCTTCTATATCAAATAATGACATATCTGCTCTTATAGCTCGTGTCTCAAAGCCTAAATCCTCAGCTACTCTTACTAAACCAAAGGCAGTTGTTCCTTCTAGGGTTGTTTTGGCTAATTCACGTAAGTGAGCTAGGGAATAATAAGAGCCGTAAACACCAAATACCATAGCTAAAGAAGCTACTCCACAGTCCATCTGATCTACTTGGGGACGATAGTGTCGTCGGTGAAATTTCATATGTTTCTCCTTTAGTTTTTTAACGTCTATCAGGCTCTATTATAAGTTTTTTTCAGTGTATTTTCAACGTAAAAAAAAAGTAGAATATATATTCTACTTTTTACAACAAGTAAAATTAACCGCCTCGAGATGCACCTTGATATCCATTATAGACACCCCAGCCAAATAATCCTACGGCAACAATGACACCTCCAACGATGATTAGAGGTCCGACGCCTCCGTCTACTTCTTGTAATTCAGCATCAGTTAAAGTAACATAATTTTGGTCAATAAAGCCTAAGTTTGTCATGTCTGTTCCTCTCATAAATTATTTTTTATTCTTTTGATAGCCCAATAGCAACCATTGTTGAACATAGGGCGAACGATGCTAGTAAACCTTTCGTAGTGCTATTAATAAAAGGTTGATTAAAGGCATAGTGGTTATATGCAGAAAGCACTATTCCAATAAGAGTTACAATGGCTGAAATAGCAAATATAGTTAACCACAAAGTTTTTTTAGTCATAATTGGAACTCCATTTCTATGAAGTTGATTCTATGGGTGGGTGACATAATAGATAGTTTTTCCAGCGGCCTCACCGACTTGATAAATTCCCCAACCGACAGCAACAACGGCAGCGACAAGTCCCCAATCTCCACCTTCTACGTTCATCAACTCCTCTTCAGTTAATGTTACAAAATTTTTTCCAAGTGTATCAAGTTTGTTCATGTTAGTACTCCTTTATTTTTTTTTAATGAACTACAGATTAAAATTTAAACCATTGCAAAAACCACGGGTAAATTATCGAAATCATTGCTTTTTCCTCCTAATATCTTCCCGGTACCCCCGGGCGGGCTTTGTCTCATCAGGCAACCACGTCATCGACCGATACGACCACGCGGGCGACTTTCAGGCCGGTGGCCTGCTCCACCTCGTCCTTCACGCGGTGCGAGATGGAACGCGCGGCGGTGGAGATGTTCAGCCCGTAGCTGACGGCAATGTGCAGCTCGATCACGAGACGGCCCTCTTCCTGTGTGACACGGACGCCCTTGGCCGAATCGTCCACGCCGCGCACGGCGCTGCGGACACGGTCGGTCAGATCACGGGGGGCCATTGCGGCCACGCCGTAGCATTGTTTGGTTGCTTCGCCCACGAGCGTGGAAAAATACTCGGCTGAGAAGCTGACATCTCCCAGCGGAAAACGGGAAGTGATCATAGTCGCTCTGCTCCTTTTATTCATTATGATACCCCGTCCGCACGGCGGCGGGGCGGTGCGCGGGCCTAAGAAGGCGGCGTACCACTTTTATTATACAACTTTATGAGGAAGCTGTACAGCACATAATTGCTGACAGAAAGAAAAAAGTCAGGCGCGGCTTACCCGTCTCGGTCTGTTTCGACATCGCAATGCCGGTATACTGAAAGACAGACAGAGCCGCAAAGGGCCGCGTTCCTGCTGTTAGTATAGCACAAAATCCTTCGCAGTGCATCTATTTCGTGAATATTTATCCGACAAAACAAAAGGTGATTGTGAATAAAATATAAAAGATGGCGCAGACGTCTTTATCTTACTATGAAAAAGTGCTAAAATCTAAGGTGGCAAGAGTAAGACTGTATCCGGCACAGGATGCCGGGGCATTCGGCTGCCAAGGTGCTGAAGACAGGAATTTGCTGCGGCTGCACAGGAGCTGCGGCCCGGCGGCGGAAAAGTTCACAATAGGAGTTGTTTTCATGAATATTCTGTTTTTCCTTTCCCCCAAGCAGGACCTGATGTATGTGTACGATGACTTCACCCTTCGCCAGACGCTGGAAAAATGGGAGAACAACCGCTACGCATCCATCCCGGTGCTCAACCGCAAGGGAGAGTATGTGGGAACTCTGACGGAAGGGGACATCCTCTGGGGGCTGAAAAAGTTCCACGGCCTCGACCTTGAGGCGGCAGAGGACATCCCCATCCGGGACTTTGCCCACAAGCGGGACTACAAGGCCGTCACGGTCACCACGAGCATGGACCAGCTCATCGAGGCGGCCATGAACCAGAACTTCGTCCCCGTCGTGGATGACCGGGGAATGTTCATCGGCATCGTCCGCCGTCAGGCCATCATCCGCTATTGCTACGACCGCTCCCGCGCTGCCGCCGCAGAGCAGCGCAGAAAGCCCGAGAAGCAGGAAAAACGAGTCCCGGTCTCTGCCGGGGTGCAGTAAAACAGGAAAAGGCCCCGCCGCTCTGCATGAAATGTGCAGGGCAGCGGGGCCTTTCTATGTCTGTGGGAAGGGGAGAGTGGTGCTTCAGCCCACGGTGAGGCTGGAATCGGTGAGCCGGTGGGTCAGGACAGCCTCGGCGTCCTCGCCGCCCATGGCCAGCAGCTCGTCCACCGAGAGGGTGGTGGAGCAGAGGATGGTCTGGAAGGTGATGGTCTCGATGCCCTCAGCCCGCAGCTGACGCAGCGCAGCCAGCGAAGCACGGAGAGAGGCCGTGAACCGTCCGACGCAGACGGTGAGGGTATTGCCGCTCTGGGTGCTGGTGTAGGAGATGCGCTGGCCGTCCTTGTCGGTGACAGTCAGGCCGGGGAGGGGAGAGGCGGGTGCGGACGGGGCGGAAGAGCCGCCGTCAGAAGAGGAAGAAGACTCCTCGGGGATAACAGGCTCTTCCGGCTCCACAGGGCGGGGGATGGAGACCTGCTTGGTCTCGCCATTAGCGTCGGTGGCGGTGACTTTTGCGCCCGGGCCCAGCTTGTCCTTGATGGTGTCGAGGTCGAGCTCACGGCCGTTCTGCAAGAGGGCCTTGCCAGTGGGACTACCGGCCTTGGCGGTCAGTTCGAGGCTGCCCGACAGATCGATGACGCTGCTGTAGATGCCGCTGCCGCCGCCGGTGCTGCCGTTACCGCCAGCGGCTTCGACCGTACCGCCGGAGATGGCGACACGGTCGAAGCTGCAGATGCCGTAGCCGCCGACTTTGCCGCCGTAGCCGCCAGCGGCGTTGACCGTATTGCCGGAGATGGTGACGACGCCGCCGCTGCGGATGCCGTCGCCGCCGTTGGCCGTGACCGCACCGCCGGAGATGGCGACGCCGCTGCTGCTGTAGATGCCGCTGCCGCCGTAGCCAACAATGCCCGTGCTATTGCCTCCGGTGGCAGTGACCGTACCGCCGGAGATGGTGAGGCTGCCGCTGCTGGAGATGCCGTTTGCGCCGCTGCCGCCTTGGGCCGTCAGGCTGTCATTTTCGCCGCCGGAGATGGTGAGGCTGCCGCTGCCGTAGATGCCGCTGCGGTAGGTGTCGCTCTTCAGCGCGTTGTCGCCATCCAGCTTAATCGTGGTATTGCCGCTGCCGGTCACACTCACGGCGGCTTTGTTCTGGCTGCTGGTGTCGATGTTCACATCCTTGAGTGTGACCTCCACCTTATCGTTCCCGGCGTCGATGGTCACGGTGTGGGAAGAAGCGGTGTCCTCACGATTTGTGATGATGGTGTTGGTGTCCACCTTGTCGATGATCGTGCCCTGTGAGACCTTGTTCGTCCCTTCGGTGTCGCCCGCTTTCACGGTGATGTTACCATTCTCGATGTACCATGTCTCGGCAAAAGCCGGGGCGGCAAGGGTGGTGAGCATTGCGGCGGTCAGGATAAGCGCCGCTGCCCGCTGAGAGGCCGGACGGGGTGAATCGATACCCCCCCCCGTATGGAGAGGGCGACCCAGAACACGCATCGCAAGCTTACGATAAGACAACATACAAAAACCTCCTTTGAATGGTGAAAAGAAATGGTGAAACCGTAGAATATCGGGTTGCTTTGAATATACCGCATCTGCGGGAAAAAATCAATAAAACCTGCGCGAATCGCCCTCTTTCCTGCGTGAATGATAAAAAAACCATGAAAAATGCCGGGTTTTGCTTTTCTGCACAAGGCATGGTATACTGGAAAAGAAAAACTCGCCGACCGGGCGGGAAAAGGAGAATGGTATCATGAAAACGAAATTTGGCATCGTGGGCTGCGGCTTCCTCGGCAATATCGTGGCCGACGCATGGAAGAAGGGCCTGCTGGAAGACTACGAGCTGGTGGGCGTCACCAGCCGCACCTTCGCCTCGGCAGAGAAGACGGCGGCAAGCGTGGGCTGTGCGGCCTGCGCGGACGTGGATGCTCTGCTGGCGCTGGAGCCGGAATACATCGTGGAAGCGGCCTCGGTGGAAGCGGTGCGGGCCATGGCGGTGCCGGTGCTGCGCCGGGGCGTGAACCTCGTGGTGCTGTCCATCGGTGCATTCGCCGACCTCGCGTTTTATGAAGAGGTCAAGCAGGCGGCCCGGGAGGGCGGCGCAAAGGTGCATCTGGCCAGTGGCGCCATCGGCGGCTTCGACGTGCTGCAGACCGTCACCCTCATGGCTGAGGCCCTGAAGCTGGACGAGAAGGCCGGCATCGAGACCCACACCGGTGCGAAGGGCTTCCGCAACACCCCCGTCTGGGCCGACCATCTGCTGACCGACACCGAGAAGACCACCGTCTTCACCGGCAGCGCCAAGGAAGCCATCGCAACCTTCCCCCGCCGGGTCAACGTCGCTGTGGCCACCTCACTGGCCACCACCGGCCCCGACATCACCGGCGTGACCATGCACTCCGTACCCGGCTGGGTGGGCGACGACCACTGCATCACTGCCGAGATCGAGGGCGTGAAGGCTGTGGTGGACATCTGCTCGTCCACCAGCGCCATCGCCGGTTGGAGCGCTGTGGCGCTTCTGCGCAACCTCGCCTCGCCGGTCTGCTTCTATTAAAAAGGAGGGAGCCTCATGTTCAAGAAACTGGTGGCCATCGAGCCGGTCAGCCTCATCCCCACAGCAGAGGAAGCGCTGCATCAGTACGCCGGGCAGGTCGAGCTTTACCGCGACATTCCCGCCGACGACGAAGAGATCGTTCGCCGCATCGGAGACGCCGACGCGGTGCTGCTGAGCTATACCTCCCGCATGGGCAAAAACGTCATCGAGCGCTGCCCGAACCTGCGCTACATCGGGATGTGCTGCAGCCTCTACTCGGAGGAAAGCGCCAATGTGGACATCGCCTTTGCCCGGGAAAAGGGCATCAAGGTGCTGGGCATCCGGGACTACGGCGACCGCGGCGTGGTGGAGTACGTCCTCCACGAGCTGACCGGCCTGCTCCACGGCTTCGGGATGCCGATGCTCCACGACGAGCCGGTGGAAATTTACGGCCTCAAGGTGGGTATCGTGGGTCTGGGCGTTTCGGGCCGGATGATCGCCGATGCACTGGCCTTCCTCGGCGCGGACATCTCCTACTACAGCCGCAGCCATAAGCCCGACGCCGAGGCCGCAGGCATGAAGTATAAGCCGTTGGACGCTCTGCTCCGGGAGAGCGAAGTGGTCTTTACCTGTTTGAACAAGAATGTTCTGCTCCTGGGTGAGCCGGAGTTTGAGGCGCTGGGGGAGGGGAAAGTCCTTTTCAATACCTCCATCGGCCCCGGCTTTGACTCCGCCGCGCTGGAAAAGTGGCTGGATAAGCCCGGCACCCACTTCTTCTGTGACACCTACGCCGCCGCAGGCCCCGTCAGCGAGGGCTTCTTCCGGCGGCCCAATGTCCACAGCCCGGGAGTCTCGGCAGGCCGCACCAGGCAGGCTTTCGTTCTGCTGAGCCAGAAGGTGCTGGCGAACATCGAGACGGCGCTGGGAGAATAAGCTGTAATTTCTCTGAAAGCCGCTGCATGGGAGACCGTGCGGCGGCTTTTTTCGTCGCTTGCTGTTCCTGCGCAGCCATGTTATACTGGAACTATAAACATCGAACGAGGTGAAAAATGAAATCATCCGATGAATCAATACGAAGGGTGGTGTAAAATAATGGCTTCCAGCAAAGAATATCTCCATTTCATTTTGGAACAGCTATCCGCTTTGGACGATATTTCTTATCGCTCTATGATGGGAGAATACATCCTCTATTATCGCGGTAAAATCGTCGGCGGAATCTATGATGACAGATTGCTTGTAAAGAAAACAAGATCTGCTTTGGAATGTATGCCTGCGGCGGTTTGTGATTTTCCGTATGAAGGAGCAAAAGAAATGCTGTTGGTGGAGGAGGTTGACAACAAAGAATTTCTCACAAAACTGTTTGATGCAATGTACGATGAATTGCCGCTGCCAAAATCAAGGCGAAGGAAGGAGACTTGATACTTTCAGCACACGTTCATAGGACCCAAAAATCCGAATTTTACCGTACAAAAACATAAGGAGAGTTTTTTGAAACATACAACATTTGCACTGGAGCTTGTGGGCTGACCGGGAGGTCTGGCAAATACCACAAGCCACTCCTCCCGAAGACGAACAGACACAATTCTTCAGGAGGACGATACCATGAATCGTGAAAATAAACGCAAGACCTTTGAAAAAGGTTACTATAAGACCCACGCCTGCAACGACACCTTTACCTGCAAAGTCTGCGGACGGGTCTGCACCCCGCAAAATGCCGGGAGCGACCACCGTAACCATTGCCCCAACTGCCTGTCCAGCCTTCATGTGGACGAAGAACCCGGCGACCGTGCCTCCGACTGCGGCGGCATCATGGAGCCGGTGGCCGTCTGGGTACGCAAAGGCGGCGAGTGGGCCATCATCCACCGCTGCAAACGCTGCGGAAAGCTTAGTTCCAACCGGGTGGCGGCAGACGACAACCCCATGAAGCTCATGAGCATTGCCATGAAGCCGCTGTGTTCTCCGCCGTTCCCGCTGGACTACATTGAGGAAATGACCGCCTTGATGGGCGGTGATGGACGGATGCGGTAAGCCGCAGCCAAAAACGAAAAGGTCGCTGTGCCGGAGAAGGCATGAAAAAGTACAAAGATAGGGGAGAGTGCTTCGATGGACTATATCAGAGTCACCAAAGAAAACATCGACAGGGAACACATCTGTTGTGCCATGTCCGGCAAACAGAGCCTTGCCAAGAAAGAATGGCTCAAGCAGCGCTTTGAGGAGGGACTTGTTTTTTACCGCAGTGCAGAGCGCGGCAAATGCTTTATCGAGTACATCCCGGCAGAAAACGCATGGATACCCATTGATGCAGCAGGCTGGATTTATATCAACTGTCTGTGGGTCTCCGGTTCCCTGAAAGGGCACGGCTATTCCAGTGAGCTGCTGGAAGAATGCCTTCGGGATGCCAAGGCGCAGGGCAAAAACGGCGTTTGCATTCTGTGTGCAGAGGGGCGCAAACGGGAATTTCTCGCCGACCCCAAGTTTTTGACCCATAAGGGCTTTAAGGTCTCAGACATCTCCGATTGCGGGATCAACCTCATGTATCTGCCCCTTGCAGAGAATGCCCGGCAGCCAAAATTCAAGGACTGTGCCAAGCATCCCAAGGTGGAGGAAAACGGCTTTGTCCTCTACTATACCGACCAGTGTCCCTACACCTATTATTGGGTGCCAAAGGTGCAGGAGGTCGCAAAGGAACATGGGATCCCGTTCAAAGCCATCCACATCACAGAGAAAGAGACCGCCCAGAATGTGCCTGCACCTGTCACAACATACGCATTGTTCCGGGATGGCAAATTTGTGACCCAGAGCATCCAGTCGGACAAGAAATTTTTGAAATTAGCGGCAGAATAATTGAATCAGGCAAGACGCCAGACGCGCAGACGCAGTGCAGCCCATAGAGTAGGGGTGCGCTGCGTTTTTTGGAGGATTTTATATGGAAGAAATTGTTGTATATGTTCACGGAAAGGGCGGTTCGGCACAAGAGGCCGAGCATTATAAAGCCCTATTCCCTAATTGTGAAGTAATTGGTTTCGACTACCACGCACAATCTCCATGGGAAGCCACGGAGGAATTTTCCGGATTTTTTGCGGCAGTGCGGAAACGCTGCGGGAAGCTCACACTGGTGGCAAATAGCATTGGTGCGTTTTTATCTTTGTCCTCGTTGAATGAGAAATTGGTGGATACCGCTTATTTTATTTCTCCAGTAGTCGATATGGAGCAACTGATTTGCAACATGATGCAATGGGCTGACGTCTCCGAAGCAGAACTTGCAGAGAAGCAGGAAATTTCCACAACATTTGGAGAAACGCTGTCGTGGAAATATCTCTGCTATGTCCGAGAGCATCCGGTTTCATGGAAAATCCCTACCCGCATTTTGTATGGGGAAAAGGATGCTCTGACCTCCATGGAAACCATAAAAGCCTTTGCGGAAAAGAACAACGCAGAGCTGACCGTTATGCCGGGCGGAGAGCACTGGTTTCATACAAAAGAGCAGATGCAATTTTTAGATAACTGGATAAAGAATAGGAGACCCTGCAATGAAACAGAAAATAAGGACGGCCTTGCTTCTCCTGCTTATAGTTCTGGGAACCGGGCTGGTAGCTTGCCCTGCCTGCGGCAGGGCCGTGCTGTTCGGATCCCTCTGGGTCACAAAGCCGGCGTGTGACTTATATGTACGCAAAAGAAAAGCAGCAGCGTTAAAATTACGCTGCTGCTAAAAGTGGACCTAGAGGGATTCGAACCCTTGACCTCTCGGATGCGAACCGAACGCTCTC
>OGFK01001267.1_pt1 | contig 16830 bp, 14 predicted proteins | sample 1570931 | NCBI WGS metagenome assembly OGFK01 (sample SAMEA2581935, study PRJEB24529) | metagenome | biome: Human gut stool | place: China | collected 2011
CCAATGTGGCGGAGAACCACCAGTATTACAACGCCATGGAGCTGCAGAAGGCCGGTGCCGCTGTGGTCATCGAGGAAAAGGATCTGACCGGCGAGAAGCTGGTCTCGACCGTCTCCGGCCTGCTGGCCGAGCCGGGCAGGCTGGCTGCCATGGGCAGGAACGCCCGCACCCTTTCGGTGGACGACAGCCTCGACCGCATCGCCGACGCCCTGATGAAGCTGGTCAAGACGCCGTGATTGATTCGGCAGCACTCTTGTGATAAAATAATCAGACGGAAAGGAGGCGACGCCGCACCATGCAGCAGGATCGGAACAAGAGCCGACGCCCCAGCAGTTCGATCCAGCAGAACAGCGCCCAGCGGAGGGGAAAGCCCCGCAAAGCCTACGACTGGACGCAGGACCGGCGTCCCTCGAATCAGGACCGCCGCCGGACGCAGGGCTATCAGGAGCAGACGCTGGACTTCTCGGGCGGCAATGTGACGTTCGAAAATCACAGCTCGGGATATGCGGATAACAGCATCCAGTTTCCCCAGCAGACGGCGCGACGGCCCAATAACCAGAACCGGAGCCGCCGTCAGGGCCAGCAGAGAAGCCAGCGGCCCCGTCAGAACACGACCGCCTACCCCACAAATGGGAGCCGCCCCCGCAATGGCCAGCGGCCCCAGAACGTCCAGAGCGCCCGGAGGCCCCAGAGCGGCGGGCGCTACCGCCCCACGGAGGCGAACCTCCGCAGCCCGGCCCGGCGGGAGGGCAGAAAAAAGCGCCGTCTGACCCGGGCCGCCGTCCGCCGCCGCAGGGCCATCCGCCGCCTGACGGCGCTGGCGCTGCTGCTCTGCGTCATCGGGGTGGGCGTCTACCTCACCGTGACCATGCTTTTCAAGATAAACACCTTGCAGGTGGCAGTCGATGGAGAGGTGGTGCAGGAGGTGGGCGGCTATTCCAGCGCTGAGATCCTGCAGGCGCTGGGCGTCCACGCGGAAGAGAATATCTTCAGCTTCGACCCCGCCGAAAAGGCCGCTGCGCTGGAAAAGCAGTTCCCGCTGCTGGAAAATATCCGGGTGGAGCGGGATTACCCTAACACCGTAGTGGTGCGGACCAACGCGGCCACTGCCGTCTATGCCATGCAGACGTCCGGCGGCTGGCTGAGCCTTTCTGCGGGGCTGAAGATACTGGATCAGGATTCGGCCCAGCCGGACCTTATCATCCTCTGCGGCGGCGAGCCGGTATCCACGACGCCGGGTACACAGCTGGAATTTGAGACAGAGCCGTCCGGCCCGTCTTCGGGCAGCGCGGCGTCTGACAGCGCTGCATCCAGCGAGGCCGGACCGCCCACGGATAAGCGGCTCGAGTCCCTGAACACTCTGCTGACCGCACTGGACAGCAGTGAGCTGGGGGCGGATGTCACCCGCATCGAGTTTGAGGACCCGGAGCAGATGGCGTTTTTGTATCAGGGACGCATCAGCGTGCTTCTGGGTACCCTGAATGAGCTGGACTATAAGCTCCGGCTGGCAAAGTATGTCCTGCTCAACGAGGACGGCAAGGGCTGCTCGCCCACCGACACCGGTATGCTGGATCTGAGCCACCTGAGCGCCTCTTCCAGCCGCAAATTCCGCTTTGCACAGGGCGAGCCGACCCTGCCCTCGGGCTGGACGGCCCCGGAAGAGCCTGCCGCCCCGGCGGAGGCAGAAGCCGAGAGCCAGCCGGAGGAAGCCTCCGGCACCGAACCCGATACCGAGGGCGCGGAAGCCGCGCCCGCCGAAGACCCCACTGCCGCAGCGGCAGAACAGCAATAAGGAGCATTTGAACGATGAAACTGGAACAACTGTTGGAGGGCGTGTCCTATACGCTGGTGCAGGGCAGCCTTGAACTTGACATCGAGGACATCATCTACGACAGCCGTAAGGCGGCCCCGGGCCGGCTCTTCGTCTGCATCGTGGGTACCCAGCGGGACAGCCACGACTACGCCGCCCAGTGCGTGGCCGACGGCGTGACGGCGCTGGTGGTCCAGCACGACATCGACCTTTCCACCGTCCCCGGTGCTGCCGTGCTGAAGGTGGAGAGCAGCCGCTATGCGCTGGCGCTCATGAGCGGCAACCTGTTCGGCAACCCCTCCCGCCGGATGACCATGATCGGCGTCACCGGCACCAAGGGCAAGACTACTACTACCCACATGATAAAGAGCGTGCTGGAAGCCGCAGGCCGCAAAGTGGGCATGATCGGCACCAACGGCATCTACTTCCTCGGCCACCATCAGGAGACGGCCAACACCACCCCTGAGAGCTATGAGCTGCAGAAGACGTTCCGGGAGTTTCTGGACGCCGGCTGCGACACGGCGCTGATGGAAGTGTCCAGTCAGGGCCTCATGATGGACCGCGTGGCGGGCATCCATTACGACATCGGCGTCTTCACCAACCTCTCGCCCGACCACATCGGCCCCGGCGAGCACAAGACCTTTGAAGAATACCGCAGCTGGAAGGGTCAGCTCTTCAAGCGCTGCACCACCGGCGTCGTGAACATCGACGACGAGAACACCGAGGCCCTGCTGGAAGGCCACACCTGCAAGCTTGTGACCTACGGCTGCAGCGAGAAGGCCGACTACCGCGCCGGTACTTATCAGCTGCTCCGCACCCACGACTTCCTCGGCGTCCGGTTCCATGTCTCCGGCAAGGACGATATGGACGTCAAGGTGAATATGCCCGGCGAGTTCAGCGTCTACAATGCGCTGGCCGCTCTCACTGTGGGCAAGGTGCTGGGCCTGCCCGATGAGGCCATCCACGAAGGTTTGAGCCGCTGTGTGGTCAAGGGCCGCGTGGAGCTGGTCCCCATCAGCAGGAAGTTCACCATTCTGCTGGACTACGCCCACAACGAAGTCTCCACCGAGAGCCTGCTCACGACTCTGCGGGCCTACGCCCCCCACCGCCTCGTGGTGGTGTTCGGCTGCGGCGGCAACCGCTCCAAGCTGCGCCGCTACGGCATGGGCGAAATTTGTGCCAAGATGGCCGATTTCTCCATCCTCACGGAGGACAACAACCGCTTTGAGAAGGTGGAGGACATCCTCGCCGACATCCGCGTGGGGATGAACAAGGGCAACCCGGACGCAAAGTTCGTGGAGATCCCCGACCGCCTCGACGCCCTGCATTATGCTGTTGACCACGCACAGGAGGGCGACCTCATCGCCGTCATCGGCAAGGGCCATGAGACCTACCGCGACCGCGAGGGCGTCAAGACCCCCTTCCTCGAGCGGGAGCTGCTGGAAGAGTACGCCCGGCAGATCGGCCTTGAGTAAATCGTAATATCAGAACCGGAAGCCGTCGGCTGTGCATCGCACAGTCGGCGGCTTTTTTCGTCATAATGCCGGAAATCCGGCCCGGAAGCTGTGCTATCCGCCAAAATTTTGCGAATTTGCGAAAATCTATTGCAGAGCAGACAGGGGGGGGGGGTATAATTAAGCTAAATAAAGCCCCCGTACCCTGCGGGGGCCGGATGATGATACAGGAGGAATCAAAATGAAGTGGGTCAAAAGATTTGCCGCCGGTGCGCTGGCGGCGGCACTGTCCCTTGCGCTGCTGTGCGGGTGCAGCGGGAGCTCGATCGATAAGGGAACGGTGATAGATTATGAGAAATCGGTCACTTCGAACATGACGGCGGAAAACGGGATGATGGGGCACTCGATCTTATATGAATGCACGAATGTGTCCAGCGGAGCAAAACTCTATGTTGAAACAGCAGAGACAAGATATTATGTGGGCACAGATCAGGCGGGTGTCATGAACATCGCCAGGGTAAACGAATATGACAGCACTGGCAAAGACAAAAATAATCAGACAGTGGCGGTCGGGATCTACTCGATCGACCGTGTGAATAAGACCTATCAGAAAAAAGGCAAGCTGGACCCGATGGAAAGAGTGCTGGGCGAAGTCATGTATAGCAGCAGCCGCTATGTCCAGAACAATTATACTTTGGCCCAAGAAGGCCTGAAAGAAATCCGGGCGGCTACCCGCGTCAAAAATAAGAAAGTCTACTATACTGAAATATTTGAATATGACTATGCAACGGTCGCATTGTACTACGAGACAGAGAACAAGTCGAGTACAGAGATAGACCTTAAGTATATTGAGATATACCTCCCGGGTGAAAAAACTGCGCGGGCAAAATTTACAGCCAAGAGAACATCGAGGGGCAGCTCGGGAGCAATATATGCGAAACTGAACGATTTGGTGACGGCAAATTAAAAACGCGGAACAGGAAGGGTAAATTATGAGGATGCTGAAAAAAATCGCGGCCGGGCTGCTGGCGGCAGCACTGGCTGTAGGACTGCTGACTGCCTGCAGCGACAATAAAGTTACCGGAACGGCGAAAAGTTGGAACTTGAGCAATACGGGCAAGGTATTGGGAAAAGGAAATAGCCATAGGCAACAGAGTTTACAGACTTTATTGACTTATGAGGTCAATGGTACGGAAAAATATATTGTATTGAGCACGGTGAACTTTATTGGCTCTAAAAAGTATGGCGTTCAACAGGATAACAGCAGTCAGAGTCGGTACCTTGTGAACTCTGTAACGAAGACACAGGAAGCGGATAATGATAGGAACAGCACGAAATATCAGCCGGACGAGGTGGATATACCGCTTTGGATATTGATGAGAGAAGGAACTAATGGCTATTGGCTTCTGGCAGGAAAAAATGCTTACAACGGAAAAATGTATTATACGGAAGCATTCAAACTGTCAGCGCAAAACGGGCCTTATGATAGAGACTGGCTGAGTGCTTATGGAAAGCCGAACACAGTATATAGCTATGAGTACGTTCTGTACTATGAGTCAGAGGACGACGCAATGCCTGCATTCATCCGCATCAACGGCGAAGGACTCAAGGACGCGATCGTGCCGGTAAAGGACTTCCGGGGTGTGGAGTATAGCCAGACCGTTCCTGCGCCCTATGATGGCCTTGTAGACCGTACTTCCTACACGGACGGAACCGTGACCAAATAAAACATCCCCTCTCCGCCCCGGGCGTTCCGCATCGCCCGGGGCGGTTTTTGTTTGCACACAAAAAAACTGTCCGCACAGCTGTTGTGCGGACAGGGGGATACGGCAGTTGCTTTAGTTCTTTTCTGCCAGAGCCTTCTGAGCCTTTTCCTCGGGGATGAGGTTGGTCATGCTCTTGAGGCTGATGCCGATGGTGGAGAGGTTGTGCAGCATGGCAGAAGACGCAGGCTGCAGGATGCCCATTGCCCCCAGCGCAATGAGGGCAGAGTTGAAGGTCAGCACGAAGCGGTAGTTGGCGCTGACACGGCGCTGCAGGGAGTTGGCGATGGTCTTGAGGACGACCAGCTCCTCGAGGCTGTCGGCCTTGATGGTCACATCTGCAATCTCGCGGGCGATGGCAGCGCCGGAGTTGATGGCGATGCCGACGTCAGCGGCAGAGAGGGCGGGGGAGTCGTTGATGCCGTCGCCGATCATCACGACGGTGTGGCCCTCGCTCTTGGCCTTCTGGACGAAAGCAGCCTTGTCCTCGGGCAGGACTTCGGCGAAGAACTGGTCCACGCCCACCTGCTTTGCGATGGCGGCGGCGGTGCGCTCGCTGTCACCGGTCATCATGACGGTGTTGGTGATGCCGAGGCCGCGCAGAGCGCGCAGCACGCGGGAAGCTTCCGGACGCAGCGGGTCGGCGATGCAGATGACGCCGGCCAGATGGCCCGAAGCGGCCAGATAGAGGTGAGAATACTCCGGCTCGAGGTTATCGAACTTCTCGCGCTCGTCCTCGGGGATGGTGCAGTGCTCGTCCTCAAAGACGAAGTGGTGGCTGCCGATGACGACCCGCTCACCGCTGACGCGGCTGGCGATGCCGTGGGCTACGATATACTCTACCTCGGAGTGCATCTCTTCGTGGGAGATGCCGCGCTCTTTGGCCTCCCGGACGACGGCGTTGGCCATCGAGTGGGGGAAGTGCTCCTCGAGGCAGGCGGCCAGCTGCAAAACCTCGCTCTCGCTGCAGCCGGAGAAGGGGACGACCTTGACCACCTTGGGGGTAGCGCGGGTCAGGGTGCCGGTCTTGTCGAAGACGATGGTGTCGGCCTTGGACAGGGTCTCGAGGTACTTGCCGCCCTTGACGGTGATGTGGCTTGCGCCGCACTCGCGCATGGCAGAAAGAACGGCCAGCGGCATGGAGAGCTTGAGGGCGCAGGAGAAATCGACCATCAGGCAGGAGATGGCGCGGGTGGCGTTCCGGGTCAGGGCGTAGGTGACGACGGTAGCACCGAGGCACCAGGGGACCAGACGGTCGGCCAGAGCCAGCGCACGGTTCTCGGTGCTGGACTTCAGCTTCTCGGACTCCTCGATCATGGCCACGATCTTGTCGTAGCGGTTTGCGCCGCCCTCGGCCTTGGTGGTCAGGACGCACTCGCCCTCTTCCACCACAGTGCCGGCGTAGACGGTGGCACCGATGGTCTTGCGCACCGGCATGGACTCGCCGGTCAGAGCGGCCTGGTTGACCATGGCTTCGCCCTCGATGACGGTGCCGTCCAGCGGGATCATGTTGCCGGAGCGGACGACGATCTCGTCGCCGGGGTGGACCTTGGTGAGCGGCATGAGCACTTCGGTACCCTGTGCGCGGACCCAGACCTTATCGACATTCAGGGCCATGCTGCGGGCCAGGTCGTCGAGGCTCTTCTTGCGGGTCCACTCCTCCAGCAGGGAGCCGACGTTGAGCAGGAACATGACGGAGCCTGCGGTGGCGAAATCGCCCCGCAGGATGGAGACACCGATGCTCAAAGCATCCAGCACCTCGACTTCCAGTTTGCGGCGCCACAGACAGCACACACCCTTCCAGAGGAACTTGATGGAGCGGAACACGGTGTAGGCGGCGTTGAGCGGGGCGGGCAGGAACAGCTCGCGCAGCACCCGGCCTGCCAAGAGGTTATACATCTTTTCCTGATATTCCTGATTGATGCGGCGGCTGTCGGCGCTGGTGACCAGTGCGTCCAGATCGGGGTCATCGAAACGGTAGGTGCTCAGGGCGGCGACGGCGTCCCTGCGGGCGCCGGTGTAATACACCACCACATCGCCCGTCCGCTCGTAGACCTTGGCCTTGCTCACGGCGTCGTGGTGGTTCAGATAGGCTTCCAGCACATCGGCCCGGTGCAGGGTCATCCGCACATTGCAGACGTGTACCCGCAGACGGCCGCGGCTCTCATGAAGAATAGTACATTTCATATCAGAATATCCTCTGCGTATTGCAAAAAATAACCATAAAAAGAGCCGCCCGCAGGCGGCTCAGAGACTGCAAAATTACTCGTTGGTCTCGGTGGTCTCTGCCTCAGCAGCGTCCTCGATGACCTCAGCCTCAGCCTTGGCAGCGCGGGCCTCGTTGATGGCCTTTGCATCCTCGAGGATGTCACCGGCCTGCTCCTGGACCTTGCTGACGGTCTCCATGGTGGAGTCCTTCATGCGCAGGACAGCAGCGGTGGTCTGGGTGTAGACCTTCTTGGCATCGCTGCTGGACAGCAGCTTGAAACCAGCGGAACCGAACAGGGTGCCGGCAGCGAACAGAGCGATCTTCTTCATATCGAACATAGTAGTATACCTTCCTTTTTATCGTATTCCCTCATGTACCCCAAAGGGCATGGGATAAGTGTTTCTGCCGTTATTATAACGCGGTTTTTGGAAAATTCAAGGGATTTTGATGATGTTTATATCTGCTAACATTTTACGATGAGTAGTTAGAAATGTCTATCTTTACGTGTTTTTTGGTACAAACTACAGTTTGTATTTTCAAACAAACTCCAAAGTGCCGAAGAAATATAACAAAGAGTCTTGCGCTGAGTGGTGCATTCATTGTACAATAAAAAAGTATGCGATAAAATCGACAGGGCCGGGACGTTCCGGCCTGTAAAAATAAGTGAGGCTGGATATGGAAAAGAAAGATATTCGTGTGCTGGCGCTGGACCTCGACGGCACCCTGACCAATGACCAGAAGGTCGTCACCCCCGCCACCCGCGCAGCGCTGGATGCAGCTGCTGCCAAAGGTGTGACCATCGTGCTGGCCTCGGGCCGTCCCACGGCAGGCGTCATGCCGCTGGCAAAGGAGCTGGGACTGGATAAAAAGGGCGGCTGCATCCTCTCGTATAACGGCGGTGCCATCATCGACTGTGCCACCGGCGAGACGCTCTACCGCAAGCAGCTGGATGCAAAGTATGTGCCGCAGCTCTGTGCCTTCGCCAGAGAGCAGGGTGTGGTCATCATTACCTATAATAAGCAGGGCGTCGTCACCGAAAGCCCCGAGGACAAGTGGGCGCTGAAGGAGTGCTTTACCTGCAAGCTGCCCATGCAGAAGGTGGAGGACCTCGCCGCCTATGTGGATTATCCCATCTGCAAGATGCTCATTACCCTTGACCCCGCCCGCCGCAGCGAGGTGCTGGAAGCAGGCCGGAAACAGTTTGCGGGCGAGATCGACCTCTACCCGTCCAGCCCCTTCTTCATCGAGGCTGTGCCGCTGGGGGTCGCCAAGGACGTGAGCCTCGGCAGTCTGCTGGAAAGCAGGGGTCTGACCCGCGACAACCTCATGGCCTGCGGCGACGGCCTCAATGACTGCTCTATGATACGCTTTGCCGGCGTGGGTGTGGCCATGCAGAATGCAGAGCCCCCCGTCAAGGAGGCGGCGGACTATGTGACCGTCGCCGACAACAACCACGACGGCGTGGCTGAGGCCATTGAGAAGTTCATTTTTTGAAAGGATACCAGACGCAAATGCCGCGCAACTTAGTTTTATTCGATTTGGAGTGGAACATCGGCTATCAGCCGTTTATCTTTAATTATCACGGCGTCCAGCAGACGTTCCGGGGGGAGATCATTGAGATCGGTGCTGTCAAGATCGACGAGGACGCCAACGTGCTGGATACCTTCTCCATCCACCTGCGTCCCCGCATCTTCCGCTGCCTGCAGCACCACATCGCCAAAGTCACCGGTCTGACGCAGGAGGATCTCGACAAGGGCGAACCCATCATCCAGGGCCTCCGCCGCTTTATGAAGTGGTGCGGCCCGGACGCCGAGTTCGCCGAGTGGGGCATGGATGACGTGCCGGTGCTCAAGCAGAACCTTTTCCTCTGCAATCTCGACGAGAGTCGCCCGACGGTCTGGTACGACCTGCAGCAGCTCTTTCTGCGGGAGTATCCCCGCAAAGAAGGCGAGGGGATGAAGCTGGAAAATGTCGTCACCCGGATGGGCATCCCGCTGGAACGCCCCTTCCACGACGCTCTGTCCGACACCCTCTACACCGCCGACCTCTGCCGTATGCTCGACCTGCGGGCCGGACTGGCCGCTTACCCCAGCGAGGAGGACACCCTGCGCCAGAGCCTTTGCCCCACGCCGGGCGACTACCGGGACTTCAGGGTCTTCCGGGGCTATCTGGACCAGTCTATGTGGAAGCTGGACCCCGTCATCGGCACGATGGCCTGCCCGGTCTGCGGCACGGCCCTGCAGCCGGATGACGTCTGGCTGAAAAAAGGGAGCAGCGGCTGGTATACGCTGTCTCAATGTCCCGTCTGTAAGGGCCGGGGCGGCGAGGCAGGCCGGGGCGTGTTCCAGAAATACCGGATGTCGCGCCGGGACGGCCTGCACTGGGCCTTCGCCCGCTGCGTCCAGATGCCGGACGATGCAAGCCTGGTCCGCTGGAAAAAGCAGAAGGCCCAGTATCTGGAGCGTCAGCGCCTCAAGGCCGAACGGCAGGCTGCCGAAGCAGAGGCCGCCCGGCACATCTTCTGAGGCAGAAGAATAAAATAGCGTGCAGGAAAGAACGACGCTGTTTCGTATTGTAAGGAGAGACAGGAAGAATAAGGCAAAAAAGCTCAGATTTTGTTCATATCCCGGTCATAGATGCTGGATATACTAAGAAGGAACATCAGGCAGAAACGAAAGGGATGGTACGAGCACGATGGAAACGACGCTCATCGACGGGCTCCACCAGCTGGGTACGCTGGAATTCTGGGAGGCATTGTTAGAGGGCTTTGAAGGGCTGGGGCCGTTGGTCCCTATCCTGCTGGCGATGGTGGAATCCATTTTTCCGCCGCTGCCCCTCATCGCCATCGTGGCCCTCAATATCGCGGCCCACGGCGGATTTCTTGGCTTCGTCTACAGCTGGCTCGGTGTGGCCGCAGGCGGCACGGTGGTGTTTTTGTTCTGGCGGCGGGTGGTCAAACGCTTTTTCTGGAAGCTGGCCTCTCGCTCCGAACAGCTGAAAAAGGCCCAGCAGTGGGTCAGCCATGTGGACACCGCCACCCTCTTCATGCTGGCCGTCCTGCCCTTTACGCCCACGTCGTTCCTGCATCTGGCCTTCGGCATCTCGGACTTTGACGAGAAGCGCTATCTGCTCACCCTTCTGGCGGGCAAGGCCGTTATGGTGGCCATGATGGCTCTCTTCGGCCAGTCGCTGCTCAGCTCGCTGAAAAATCCGGTGTATCTCATCCTCGCCATCGCTATCTGGGCCGGGATGTACTGGGTGAGCAGGAAGTTCTGTAAGAAGCACGATTTGGATCGATAAAATTGCGAAGCGCTTGACTTTTTTGCTGAGAGTGCATATAATAAAAGCAATGAAGGAAGATATTGCTTCATAGGTTTTCACCAATGAGCAGCAAAACGCCCCACGGTACTGCGAATACCGCGGGGCGTTTTGCTTACCAGGGGTTAGTGCTTACCGGCCTTAAACTGTTCGTCAAGCCACTTGCCAATGCAATGAGCCACAACATTGGCTGCGACGGACAGAATGAAAGAAGATAACATTTCCATAGGTTTTCACCCCCTTCCCCAATTTGAATGGAGTCGGAAGGCCGACACCTAAAGAATATCATAAAATTCGACAAAGCACAAGAAAAAGCCGCTGTACAGCTGTGAAAAGCTGCACGGCGGCTTTTGTGGTAGTACGCTTAGTTCTCGGCCAGATTGCCGGTGTAGAGCTGGTAATACTTGCCCTTCTTGGCGATTAGCTCGTCATGGCTGCCGCGCTCGATGATGCGGCCCTGCTCCAGGACCACGATGCAGTCTGCGTTGCGGACGGTGGAGAGGCGGTGGGCGATGACGAAGCTGGTGCGGCCATACATCAGGCCGTCCATGCCGCGCTGCACCAGAGCCTCGGTGCGGGTGTCGATGGAGGAAGTAGCCTCATCGAGGATGAGCACCGGCGGGTCGGCGACGGCTGCACGGGCGATGGCCAGCAGCTGACGCTGGCCCTGCGACAGGTTCGCGCCGTCGCCGGTCAGCATGGTGTTGTAGCCCTCGGGCAGGCGCTTGATGAAGCCGTCGGCGTTGGCCAGACGGGCTGCGGCGATGCACTCCTCATCGGTGGCTTCCAGACGGCCATAGCGGATGTTCTCCATGACCGTGCCGGTGAACAGGTGGGTATCCTGCAGCACGATGCCCAGAGAGCGGCGGAGGTCGGCTTTCTTGATCTTGTGGATGTTGATGCCGTCGTACCGGATCTTGCCGTCCTGGATGTCGTAGAAGCGGTTGATAAGGTTGGTGATGGTGGTCTTGCCGGCACCGGTGGAGCCGACGAAGGCAATCTTCTGGCCCGGACGGCCATAGAGGTTGATGTCGTGCAGGACGGTCTTGTTCGGTACATAGCCGAAATCGACGTCCGTAAAGGTGATGTCGCCTTCCAGCTTGTGGTAGGTGGTGGTGCCGTCGTGGTGGGGGTGCTTCCAGGCCCAGATGCCGGTGCGCTCGTTGGCCTCCACGAGGTTGTCGTCCTTGTCGTACTTGGCGTTGATGAGGGTGACATAGCCCTCATCGGTCTCGCTGGGTTCATCCATCATCTTGAAGATGCGCTCTGCACCGGCCAGTGCCATGATGATGCTGTTGGCCTGCATGGACACCTGGCTGATGGGCATATTGAAGCTCTTGTTCAGGGACAGGAACGCCATGACAGTACCCAGCGTGACGCCGCCCATGCCGGTGACGGCCATGGCTGCGCCCACCAGAGCACAGATGGCGTAGCTGATGTTGCCCAGCTGAGCGTTGACGGGCATCATGATGTTGGCGAAGCTGTTGGCCTGCTTGGCGCTGTCCTTGAGCTTGTCGTTCAGCTCGCGGAAGCCCTCGAGGGCCTTCTGCTCGTGGGTGAAGACCTTGACGACCTTCTGGCCTTCCATCATCTCTTCGATGTAGCCGTTCACTTTGCCGAGGTCGCGCTGCTGTGCGATGAAGTACTTGCCGCTCTGCTGGGTGATCTTCTTGGAGCAGAAGAGCATCAGGGCTACCATCAGCATGGTGACGATGGTGAGCTGCCAGCTCAGCATGCACATGCTGGCAAAGACGGAAACGATGGTGATGGCGCTGGATACCAGCTGCGGGATGCTCTGGCTGAGCATCTGGCGGAGGGTATCCACGTCGTTGGTGTAGACGGACATGATGTCGCCGTGCGGATGGGTGTCAAAGTAGCGGATGGGCAGGCTCTCCATGTGGGTGAAGAGCTGGATGCGCAGGTTGCGCAGGGTACCCTGGGTGACGTTGACCATGATGCGGGCGTTGAGCCAGGCGGCAAGGATGCCCACCACATAGATGCAGCCGACGCGCACCAGCGCACCGGCCAGCGGTGCAAAGCTGGGGTCCTGCTGCTGGGTCATGGGGATGATATAGTCGTCGATAAGGGTCTGCAGGAACAGGCTTGCCTGCACATTGGCCAGCGCGCTGACCACGATGCAGATGAGCACGAGGATGCAGTGAGGCAGATAGTGCTGGAACACCTCTGCCATGATGCGCTTGAGCAGCTTGCCCGGGTTCTCGACCTTCGGACGCGGGCCTCCCATGCCGCGGGGGCCGGGGCCATGGACGACTTTTGCTTTCTGTTCTGCCATTACTGCTCACCTCCCTGCTTGTCGAAGTCGCCGCCGCCCTGAGTCTGGCTGTTGTAGACTTCCTGATAGATCGCGTTGTTCTTCAGCAGTTCCTCGTGGGTGCCGAGGCCGTTGATCTGGCCGTTGTCCAGCACGAGGATGCGGTCGGCATCCTGCACCGAGGAAATGCGCTGTGCAATGATGATCTTGGTGGTGCCGGGGATCTCCTCACGGAACGCCTTCCGGATCTTTGCGTCGGTGGCGGTATCCACGGCACTGGTGGAGTCGTCGAGGATGAGGACCTTCGGCTTGCGCAGTAGGGCGCGGGCGATGGTCAGACGCTGTTTCTGGCCGCCGGACACGTTGGAGCCGCCCTGCTCGATCCAGGTGTTGTACTTGTCCGGGAAGCGCTCGATGAACTCATCGGCGCAGGCCAGCTTCGCCACACGGATGCACTCTTCCTCGCTGGCGTTCTCATTGCCCCAGCGGAGGTTGTCGAGGATGGTGCCGGAGAACAGGACGTTCTTCTGGAGCACCATGGAGACCTCGCGGCGGAGGACGTCGAGGTTATAATCCCGGACATCCACGCCGCCCACGCTGACAGTGCCGGTCTCGGCGTCGTACAGGCGGGGGATGAGCTGCACCAGACTGGACTTTGCGCTGCCGGTGCCGCCGATGATGCCCAGTGTCTCGCCGGGCTTGATGTCAAAGGTGATGTCGTTCAGGACAGGCTGGCCGGAGCCGTGCTTGTACTTGAAGGTGACGTGGTCGAAGCGGATGCTGCCGTCCTTGACTTCCTGCACGGGAGCCTTGGCGGGGGGCAGGTCGGTCGTCTCGTCCAGAACTTCCACGATACGCTTTGCGGAAGCGGCGGACATGGAGATCATGACGAAAGCCATGCTCAGCATCATCAGAGCCATCAGGATGTTCATGATGTAGCCGAACAGAGCATTTAACTGGCCGGTGGTCAGCGCGCCGTGCAGGATGTACTTTGCGCCGAACCAGCTCAGGGCAATGTTGCAGCCGTAAATAGCCATCAGCATGGCGGGGCTGTTGAAGCTCAGACGGCTCTCTGCGTTGACGAACTGCTGATACAGACCCTCGCAGGCTTTGGTGTACTTCTCATTCTCGAAGCCCTCGCGGACGAAGCTCTTGACCACGCGGATGGCAGAGACATTCTCCTGCACCGAAGCGTTCAGGTTGTCGTAGTTCTTGAAGACCCGGTCAAAGATCTTGAAGGTGGGGACCATGATGCTTGCCAGCACGGCCAGCAGGAAGGCGACGGCCACCACGAAGATGAGGGCCAGAGGGCCGCCGATTCCGAACGCCATGATGAGTGCGAACACCAGATGGACCGGGGCGCGCACACACATGCGCTCCATCATCTGGAAGGCGTTCTGCAGGTTGGTCACGTCGGTGGTCATACGGGTGACGAGGCCGGCGGTGGAGAATTTGTCGATGTTGGAGAAGGAGTAATGCTGGATATTCTCATACATCGCATCGCGCAGGTTGCCGGCAAAGCCGGTGGACGCCTCGGCGGCGTACTTGCCGGCCAGAATGCCCAGCAGCAGAGCGATGGCCGCCACCGCGAAGGTGAGCAGGCCGTATTTGACGATGGCGTTCATATCGCCTTTTTCAATGCCAAGGTCGATGATGAACGCCATGATGGTGGGCAGCAGGATGTCCATGACTGCTTCCAGTGCGGAAAACATCGGCGTCAGGATCGCGGCGCGTCTGTATTCGCCCAGATGGGAAGCAAGCTTCTTTATCATACTTTGAGCCTCCTTTGAATAATTGTTTGGTACGGAACAATTTTATACAAAACAATTTTAATGTCAATGCTTTTTTCAAAGTTTCGGAAAAAGTTCATATTTGTTTCACTTTAGTCCCAGATACAGCTTATTCAGCAGCCGCAGCAGCTCGGTGTTCTCTTCTTCGGTGAGCAGGCCGGCCACATATTCGTCGGTCTGGTGGAGGGCGAGCATGGTGTTTTCGTGGAACTGGCGGCCCTTTTCGGTGAGGACCAGCTGCTTGAGGCGGGCGTCCTGCTCCACGCTCTGACGGGCGATGTAGCCCTTGCGCTCCATGAGCTGTAAAATATTGGTAACGGTGGAGCGGGTGATGGAGAACTCCCGCTCGATGTCCCGCTGGAATACGGGGGTGTCGGAGTTCCGGTAGAGGTACTCCATGATCCAGCCGTGCATGGGAGTCACGGCCTCCACGCCATTGGTGCGGGCGATCTGGCCTATCTTGCGGAAAATAAGGTTGTTCACCCGGCGCAGCTGGGCCGGGATGACCTGCGGCACCTCCCACGGCGGCGCGACAGGAGTGCAGCAAGGCTTGATTTCTTTACACATAGTTACCATCCTTCTGTTCGTTATATGATATGGCAGAGCTTTGAATGTTCGGAGGTCGAACTGTTTCACATAAAACTGTTTGATACAGGACTATTATGGACTAAAAAAAGAGGGCTGTCAACCCTCTTTGGATGATTCGTCCCACTGGCCCAGCCCGGTGAGGATGGAAACGGCCACCTCGGGCTTATTCGTGACCACAAGCTCCGGGTCCAGCCGGAACAGCTGGCGCAGGTCGTCCCGGCTGTCATTGCCCACCGGCCAGGGCGCGACCTTGAAGCCGTGGGCGTGGGCATTGGGGACAAGGTCTTTGTCCCGGAAAAAGGCGTGGTACTCCGGCCCGACGTAATCCACCGGGAAGCCGAACTGGGCCACATAGTTCACAAAATCCGTCTGATAATAATACTGCTGCAGAATTTCGGCCAGGTTCATGCCGGGGTAGATGGAGCAGAGGAAATCGAGACGGTCTTTTAAGTAATAGATGAGGATGCTGTTCTCTTCGTCCAGACTGCTGGGGTCTTCCAGCAGAGCGGCCGCTTCGCTGAGGGCCTGGGGGCTGGAAAGCTTCTCCACGAGAGGGTCGGTCTTCTTGAGGCCCAGTTTCTCCCAGAAGGTGGCCGGCTGGCTGAGCTGGGATTCGGGGCTGAGGGTCATGGCGCAGGTGGCCATCTGGGGCATCCGCTCCTTCACCCGGCGGAGGGTGCCGTACTCGAAGGAGGTGAGCACGGCCTTTTCTTCCAGTCCGGCGTCAAGGACGGCGTCGATGACCCGGTCCACGATCTCTTCGTCCCGGTCAAAGTAGGGCTTCAATTCAATATGTACCATCCTGAAGTCCTGCGCGACTTCCAGCACCTCTTCGAGGGTGGGGATCTTTTCGCCCGCGAACTCCGGGCTTTTCCATTTTCCGAAATCCAGCTGGCGCAGGTCGTCGAAGTCCATATCCGGGATGTTGCCGTGGACGCCGGTCTTGAGGTCGGTGAGGTAGTCGTGGGCCACCACGAGGTGACGGTCTCGGGTGATTTGAACGTCACACTCGAAGCCGTCCGCACCCAGCGTCTTTGCCAGACGGAACGCGGTCAGCGTGTTTTCGGGGGCCAGATGGGACGCGCCGCGATGGGCGATGATGAGAGGGCGCATGGCATGGACCTCCTTAAAAGACAAAAGTTGAAAAATGCGATGCCGTTACCCATGATACACGTTTTCACAAATTTCGTCAATGACGGCGTTTCGGTCAGCAAGGCAGGCGAAAATGGGGCGAAAGTACGACTTTTACCGTCAAAACGACGAAAATTTAAGCTGGATTTTAGCACTTTTCACGAGAAAAAACCAAAAATCGGCCCATTTCTCTCCCATCTGTTTCTTCCCAACGGACAATTCCTGTGATAAGATTATAGTGTAACAGGACGGCAGACAGCCTGCCAATGACCAAAAGAAAAGATACCTACGGAATAAGGGAAATGGAGAGTTTTGCTATGACTGAGTTCAAGCCCATCAAGGAAGGCAAGGTCCGCGAGATCTACGACAACGGCGACAGCCTCATCATGGTCGCCACCGACCGCATCTCTGCATTCGATGTTATCTTAAAGAATAAAGTCACCAACAAGGGCAAGGTGCTGACCCAGATGAGCAAGTTCTGGTTCGACTACACCC
>OGFK01001269.1_pt1 | contig 16820 bp, 9 predicted proteins | sample 1570931 | NCBI WGS metagenome assembly OGFK01 (sample SAMEA2581935, study PRJEB24529) | metagenome | biome: Human gut stool | place: China | collected 2011
AGAAGTACTTTTATAGAACTTTTGCCCTTTATTCTATGTATTAAAAGCTAAAAATACCATATCAAAACTGTACAGTTGTCTGCACAGATAATTAAAACATCCTTCATGCTACGATTTCTCAGCTCATTTAGTACGAAAAACTAGCATTTCTTACTCTCATTTTCTCCAATCGTAATGGTCAGAACTTCCTTTTCTCCCTCCGTATTAATACCTAGAATGACATAGGATGTCAGTTTGTGAATAATGCTATTATCCTGTATAGAATAGTGAATCACATCTATATACAGAATCGGATACGTCTCATCTAGAGGACGTTTCTGCCAGTCCTCAATCTGCAATGAAAAAGTTGACTCCCTGTTCTGCGGCACTTTGATCTCCATAGAACCATACCGATTGTTGACCTGTTTACGTTTATAACAGTTGCGATAATCGCTATTATCTGAGCGTTCTGATTCTTCATAGCCAAGGTAGTTATCTATTTCAGTCTCCTTCATTTCCTGGATAGTACCGTATAAAAGATCCTTGAGCTCATCCTGAATGTCTTCTGCAGACTGGATATCGTACTCTTCAATGGGCCGATGAACAATGTTTCGTTTCCTTCTGTCATTTGTACTCACAATGTACAGTTTTCCATAATAAAAGGTCCTCCTAATGATATTTATTGTATCATAGAAGAACCTTATAAACACTATTTTGTAGAAAAAGACTAACCTGTCTTCACAAGTATTTTAAGCCTATCTTTCTACATCTAATAAACAATAAACCATTTTCTAGCAGTAATTTACCTGCTCCTTTCGGAAAATAACATCTTAAAATTCTTCTTTATTGTCTTTCCCTATTCTTTGTTTTAACCAATCATCAATCCCTTTGCATTTTTCATCCCAGCATAACCGATGGACGGAAAATCCATACGCATTTGCCATTTCCATCATCTGCATACAGCTTTTTTCCACATGCGGATTTGTGTACTTATCCATGTCATAGGCTTCCACAATATTCTCTACGCCGTTACGCTTTAGCTGTGCAAAAATTGGTTCTAATGCCCTGTAATGGCTTACGCCTGCCAGCGCAATAAAGGTTTTCTTGCAGAAGGCGTGTGCAATATCAGCTTTTAATGCTCCTTCTGTTACATAAACTGTTTTATCCGCCGGATTACCAATGAAATGCACCGGCCCACCTACAGATGTACCACGAAATTGGTTGGAGCTGGAAAACCAGATATACTTTTTATCCTCTATCGGTCGGTCTAATCGAATTTGGAATCCCTCTATCCTTCTGTCCATAGAACGTATCGGAATCAGAATCCCGGAGGCGTGCTTATTGAAGTTAATGCCATAGGTATTATTCTTTTTCGTATAAAACCCCGGTACACCTTCCAGCACACACTCTCTTGCCATAATCGCAGATACGATTTTATGAAAGCCAAAAGCAGGCGTGCTTTTATAGCCATATTTCACAATCTGCTCTGCATCCAGACCTCGTTCCATAAGATTTTTCTGATGGTCTTTTGATAAAATCAGCTGTGAAAGCAGCATGGAATAGGTCTGATGCCGTATTTCTAAGTCCGCTTTCGGTATCTGCTCCATATCAGGCGTATATATCGGCTTTGGCAGTGCATCCGCCTTTCTGCCATCATGTAAAATCTCACAGATTTCTGCAAATGCCTGTGCATTGCTGATCTGAAAGACCTTGCTGTAAAGCTCTATCATTCCACCGCTTTCTCCGCAATAATTGCAGCGGAATACATTCTTGGCAAAATTAAGGTTCATTTTGCCTTTCTTATGTCCGCAAAAAGGACAATCCACGTCCATATTGGTGGGCTGTCGGCGACGAACCTTTAAGTTTAATATCCCCGCAACATCTAAAATGGTAAATGGATAATCACGCATCTATTCGCCTCCTATTTTTCAACTGACGCAAGCAGCAGTTTTGCGCCTGCGCGGAGCACATTATTTTTTCCGTGATAAGACTCGACGTACCAGTTGATTGCACCGGGCTTTTCTACGCAAAGCTCACCCAGTGTTTTCCCTTTATACGCACCAATCGGAATCAGATAATTCTTGGCATCCTCCAAGCTCATTTTCTGCATCAGTTCCTCTACAGGCATAGATGCGTCCCACTCCGCTTTCTTCTGTTCCGATGCTTTCTTTTGCATTTCAGCGGCCTGTGGCATTTCATCCGGCAGTTCTTCCTCCGATTCATCCTGCCCCATTTCTTCTAATAAACCACTGTCCGGAATTGTCACCGGTGCATCCACAAGGCTTCTGTCCTGTTCCTCTCCCGGTTCCGAGAACTGGATGCCAAAGCCTGCATCTGCTAATGCTCTGCCGACAGCCGCCGTTTCAGCGGTCTCTACATATTTCAGACCGTAGGCATCATCCTCTTTGCGCCAACGCTGGGCGAATGCACAGGAAATATACGCATCCTCCGCATCATTGCGATTCAGATATACCCTGCTTTCGATAATTGCAAACTCATTCTCCAGCTTTATAATACGCTTTGTAATCTTCCCTTCCGGGTGCATCAGTCGAAACCAGAGTTTTCTATACTTTACATCTAAATAAAACTGCTCCTCGCCATTCTCCCCTGTCAGCCGTCTTAAAAAAGCCGAAGGGTCAAAGCCATCTACCTTATTCAGTCCATTGATGATGGACATGCTGTTTACTACTGCTTCGTTCATTGTGTTTCTGCTCCTTTCTGCCTGATAATAAAAGAGCTGAGTCATCAGTTACCCAATCCCTCAGCTCTTTCCTAAAGTGTCAGCTGCTCTGCTTCTTCTTGTTTTACAGCCTTCTGTTCTTTCTGCTTCATCTTTTCAAACATATCTCTGATTCGTTTTGACAGTATTGTGTTTCGCTGAATGGCATCATTGCGATGCACAGCGGTGAATAATGCACGCTTCTGCCCCACTAAAATCACTTTTTTCTTTGCTCTGGTAATTGCAGTATAAATTAAGGCTCTTTGCAGCATTACATAAAACATGGAAAGCACCGGGATAATAACACAGTCAAATTCGCTCCCCTGGCTTTTATGAATTGTTGTTGCATACGCTAAATCAATACTACCTAATTCGTCCATGCTGTACTCTTTTATTCTGTTATCAGAAAATGTAACGGTTACAGGAAAATCGGCATCCTTATCTACCATAGACACAAAGCCAATATCCCCATTGCTGACCGTTTCCATGTTCTTCGTCTGCATTACCTTATCTCGATATCGAATCGTTCGATTCCCGGAACTGATTTCCAGACGCTTATTCACCGAAGGATTGATCATATCCTGCAATGCAAGGTTCAGCATTACAGCGCCTGCATCACTTTTCACACGGAACGGTGTTAAAACCTGTGTATGCTCTACGCCGTAAATCGAAGTCTGTTTCAGAAATTCGGATTTTATAATCTCAGCCGCTTCCGCTGCATTTTCCGCAGGCAGAAATTGAAAATCATCCCCGTATAACAGCTTGGTTTCTCCCATCTGAATGCTTTGTGCATTTAACGGAATCCGGCTGGTATTCTTCTGGCGGAATACCATATCCAAAACCGTCACAGGCACAATCCCACTTGCAATCATTTCATTCAGTACATTGCCTGCGCCTACGGACGGCAGCTGATTCGCATCCCCTACGAACAGCACCTTTGTTCCTGTACATAAGCTATGTAACAGATAATACGCCAAGCGCATATCAACCATAGATGCTTCATCCACTACAACAAAATCCGCGGGGATAATAACCTCCTCATAATCAGCGGTATCAGAAGTAAGGTTTAAGGCTGCATGCAGCGTAGACGCATATGGAAAGCCTGTACTCTCCGCCATTTTTCTGGCTGCTCTGCCTGTAGGCGCTGCCAGTAGGATATCTTTTCCCGGGTGCAGCCGTTGATAGACTGCAAGGATACTTTTCAGTACCGTTGTTTTCCCGGTACCCGGTCCGCCTGTAATGATAGAAAAACGATTTTCCATACACATCCGAACTGCCTCTGCCTGCTTCTCAGAAAGCAAAACACCATTTTCCTTCTGCACTTCCTTCAGATGCTGCTCCAATTTTGCACTATGTCTCTTTTTCGCACTTAACAGCTTTGCTGTTATTTTTGCTGTCTGCTCCTCAAAATGGAAGAACTGCGGTAAATAAATCCGTTCTCCATCTGCATAGAGCTTTCCGTAAGCACATAAATCCGAAAGCGTATTTTTTATCATAGCTTCTGTTACCTCGCCTTTCGGCACCGCTTCAGAAAGCAATACATAAGCCCGTTCCAGCAGAATATCCTGCATAAGAAATAAATCCCCACTGTCCTTTGCTTCTTCCAGAATAAAAAGTATCCCATTTTCCAACCGCAGCGGATCCGCAGGTAAAAAATTGATATTTCTCGCAATCTGGTCTACGGTTTTAAAGCCAAAACCGGAAATTTCGCAAAGCAGATACGGCGAATGCTGTATCACATCTACCGAGCGGCTCCCGAAATGCTTCTGTATTTTCTTTGCTTTATTCAGCGTTACGCCATAGGCTCCCAGAAACGTCATAATCTCCTGCATGCTTTTACTGCCTGCATAGGAATCCAAAATCTGTTCCAGACGTTTTTCGGAAATACGCTTTATCTCCAGAAGACGTTTGGGCTCCTTCTCAATCACATCCAGTGTATCTGTCCCGAACCTTGCTACAATTAAATCCGCCGTTGCTTTCCCAATGCCCTTGATTAAACCAGAGGAAAGGTATGCTGCAATACCGCTTTTTGTTTTTGGTAATACCTCGGTATAGCTGTCCACATGAAATTGCAGACCATATCTGCTGTTCTCCCATGCACCTGTTAAGGCAAGCATATTATTGCGGATTGCAGGCAGATAATACCCGATTACAGAAAAATGGATTTTGTGATCTCTGCCATACCCAAGCTCTTTCGGTATCCCGGTGTCTTCGCTGGCCATTCTAAAGATACAAAATCCATTCTTTTCATTCTGATATATGGTTTTCTCATAAAGTGCAAGTAAGGTTATTTTTGCTCCTTTCTCTGCACAATTCTGATTGTTCCAAGTCATTTCCTTTTGCTCCACTGTTTTATCAGCTCCCTTTATTTTACAATCTTTTTTACCTGAAATACCCTGCTTTCTGTCGTTGTCGCATATTTTTCATAAAGCTTGCTATCGTTTAGTTTCATTTTCTGCAGATTATCCTTGGTAATGCCGGTGCGCTGCGTTGGTTTATAGCTGATATGATATTCACTGCCATCCGCGGCAACACATAACCCTTTTGTCGCATTTCCAAGCATTTCCGCAAATTTCGCATACGCCGTTTTGATTTTCTGCTCCAGCTTTCTGGAATTACTGTCAATCGCAGCCTTTTCACTTTTCATACGATAAATCAGCTCTAACGCCTCTCCATAATCACTCTCAATCAAAACCTCATCAGGATTGTTTCTCTGCATCTGATAGCGTTTTAAGCTTGCTAATACCAGATCTCCGTCGCCACCTAAGGCAGGCTCAATTCCGGGTTCCACATACTCTGTCCAAAAAGATTCCTCCTGTAAAATCAGATTTTCCTCAAAATCTAAATCTCTGTCGATTCTGCGAAAGACAAAATCATTTTCCGAGTTCCCGAATAAACACGCGCAATAAGCAGTATCCAGATTCTTTACAGCCATGTAATGTCTGCACTGTACCTCATAATGATACGGAACAGCGTCATTCTCCCATTTCTCCTTTGTGTGGATATTAGCCGTCTTACACTCTAAAATACCAACCGTACCATCGGATGTTTCAAAAAAGTAGTCTACGTCCGCCAGCATAAACGGGAATAACGGATGTCGGTACATTACCTTCTCCTGCCAGATGCGAAAACCTGTTTTCTTCGCAAAAATAGCAGCTACTAAATCCTCCAGTCGTTTACCGACCTCCATAGCTACCCATCCGGACGTATTATTATCCTCTGGTTCTCTGCCAAGCTTTTCAAAGTATACATCTCTCGCTGTTTTATACGGCGAAAGACCGATAACGGCTGCTGCATCACTGCCGCCGATTCCGTTTCTGCGGTATTGCAGCCATGTTTCTTCCTGCATATCTTCTGTACTGACAAGCGCATCTGCTGTATAATTCAGATTTAATCCCATGAATTTTTACCCCTTTACCAATGATACTCTCCTGCAATGTCGTAGTCCTTCCAGCGCAGATGAACGGTCCTTGCAATATTCTCCTCCATCTGTACGATTTTGGAACCGTAAATGCCTTCGCACTGCATCAGATAAATAACCTCTGCAATCTGTAAATATACCTCATATACGCTGCATGGTACATTTCCGTTCTGAATCCGAAAATCCTCCGAAACTTCCATTGCATACTTTTTCGGTACGCCAACACGTTTCATTACGCCGAGCATCGCATTGATTGGGTACAGCACATATACATCCATTAAGGACTGCATATTACCCAAAGCCTTGCCATACTGTGCATAAAGCAGATTCAGCTGCTCATCGAATTTTGCAAGGTCAGCCTTATTTTTATGCTGCAATTTCAAAGCACTGCCTAAAGGAATATTTCTCGCTTCAGAGCCGAAAAAAATCATAGGGTACAAATTTGCGCCACTCTGCCCGGTATCGGATGTTGTCAGCCGAAGCCCCAACTGAATCTCCTGATTGGGTAAGCCGTGTTTCTGTAAGCTTTCACGATACTCCTGCAACAGGCTATCCTGATTCTCCAAAGACCATACGGCTGTAGCGATAGAATGGTCATAGGATGCCCCTGCAAAGGTATATCCCGAGAAATTATCCTGTAAATATTCTACCGTTCTGCGGAACAGCTCCGGTGTCTCCAAGACAGCATAATCCGAAGCGTCTCCGCCATGAACAGCGGAAATTTTATCCTCACAGAAACGCAGGAGTGCATCTCCACCGGCTACACCCATGCAATAATTCAGAATCTGTGCCAGCTCCGCTTTCTGCACCTTATTCAATGCATTGCCGGATATTCTGGCACGCTCCAGAATTGTCTTAATCGCACAGCTGCGAACCGGGTACAAGTCCTCCTTGACCTTCAGAATCAACCGCGTATGCTCCAGAGTATCCTCAAATACATTTGCCTTGCCTGTTTCTCTCAGTTTTTCCTCAAGCATAGCAGAAATCTGATGTCCCTCTTCGATAGGATAAAATCTGATTTCATTGCTTTTCACCTTTCCCCATTCGGAATTTTCTTCTCGCCGTTCAAGGAATGCAAGAAAATCCTCCTCCTGCCAGAAGCCTTTCCTGAATTCATCCGCAAATACTCTTTCTTCCATTTCTTTTTCCACCTTTCTGTAACATAATATTTTTTCTACTATCAAAGGCATCTGCCTTTTGACCCAAATAAAAAAGGAAGGCATCTTAAACTGTTCACGCTTAAAATCCTTCCTGATTAAAAAACTGTAAAATAAAAAAAGCGCTATTACCTTATGCCGTATAGACATAAAATAATAACGCTTATCATCCTTAAACAACATCTCTCAGCGAATGCCTCGATACCTAACAATGCTTGTACCTTTAGAGTATCATAGAGGATTTGCTGTGTCAATGTTCCTGATTGCAATATTATATTATTTTACAGAAAGGTTTCCTGAATTGCTACAATTCTTTGAAAGCATATATTCCTTTCCCACTCTTGCAGATGGCAAAATGCCCATAGGAATTTCACCTGCCCCCGTTTGACGGCCTGCTCCCATTGCCTGCGGCGGTTATCATCACACTCGGACTGTGGCTGAACAGAAGTTTCTCTCCAATGTTGTCTGCAAGATTTTATATTCAATTTTCAAAGGTTAGGTATTTTCTCGTACTGTAGATATACCAAAAGGGGAAACGAAAATAATTTTAGAATAGAAATTTTTCTTGCTCTTTATTATATATCACATTTATATTCATTAGCAGTGCAAAACAATCATATATCGTGACTATGTTGGATGAAAAAAGGCGCTCACCGTTTCCGATGAACGCCTAATCTTACTTACCGGTTATCTTTTTAATTTACTTTTCGATTTTTGTAACCGTTACCATTTTGCTTACTGCATCCCAAGTCGTTGTTGCACCAAGCTCATCTGCTACGAAACGAACAGGCATATAGGTACGATCATTGAGGATAACGGGAGCGACACCATATTTTTCAAGTACTTTGCCGATTGTCATCTTAATTTCCTTGCCATCAATAGTCAGTACGACCTCTTTTTCCTTTTCATTCCAAGCAACCTTACCACCCAGAGATTCTGTTACGAATCTGATCGGAACCAAGGTTCTGTCGTTCATGATAACAGGTGCAACGTCCTTTTCGTAAGCCTTGCCGTTTACGAACATTGTCTTGCTGCCAATCTGCATTACTACGACTGTCTTTGTTTCCTCTGCGGGCTTGCCGGGTTTGGATGCAGTCTGCTTAAATGCAGCCTTTACTTCCACCTTAGATGCAGGCATGGTAAAGGTATATTTGCCATCGCCCTTATCGGTCAGCTTGATTTCCTTGCCGTCTTTGTCGGTTGCTTTGATTGTGTCAAGTGCATAGCCATCGTTTGCCTTTGTTGTAATGGTTACAACGCTGCCCTTTGCCGCGCTTGTCTTATCAAGCGTAACTTTGCCATTGTCTGCGGGAGAAACGGCTACGGCATATTTTGTTACGCCGCCGCCACCGCCGGAAGAACCGGAGTTAATTTTCGTCCAGTTTACAGTTATGGTTACGCTGTGGTCAGGCATAGTAAAGCTAATGCCTCTGTCGTTGATTTCTTCATTTTTTGCAGTCCAAGTTAAGTCGCTTTCACTTATTCCCACAAGTGTAAGGTCTTTTAATGTATATCCACTTCTCTTACCAATCTGGAGAGCTACTCTCTCATCTTTGGCATAATCAGCCTTATACGTTGTTCCCGGAGTAATTATCATTGTATCTCCATAAAGGCCGTATGCTGTAACAGTATACTTTTCACCGGAAATAACATCTTCATAAGTTGCTGTTGCCGCAACCGCTTCGGTAGGCATTTTAAATTTTGCTGTTACGCTTGTTTTGCTTGTGCCCTCAACAAATTCTACACTGTCAAGACCGATCCATTCCTTAAACTGCTTGCCCGTTTCTGCTTCATTTGCCTGGATTATTACAATTTCATCTTTTTCAAATTCGCCGCTGCCTGTGCCGCCGTTTACCGTTAAAGTATATTTCGCACCAGGCGTATTTTCCTTTTCATATTTGAAATATTTATATAATGCATTAAAGGAAGTAACCTCAAGGGCTGTTCGTGGATCCTCGCCACCCGTAAATTTCGGTGTTTTATATTTTGAGAAATCCGGAGCATTTGTTGAATCTATTGTGCCTGTTGGGCTATACAACTCGCCTGCGCCGTCGGAAATTTCAACACTTCCTGCCGAAATAGCATTTGTTGTTGTGGAGGATACAAGAAGATATCCCCCCTCCTGAATAACGTTATCTACGGAAATGGCCTGTTTTTTAGCGGCAATCTGCACACTTCCACCCTTTTGGATGTATTTATATTTTGTACCTTGTCCATTGCAGAAGACTCCATATCCACAAGATTCCGCTAAAAGCTGTGCGTCGCCCAAAATCTCAATTTTTTCGGATAGAAAAACAGCAATGTTTTCCACCTGATTGCCTAAAGTCTCGTTAATTATTGTTCTAATTTGAACATAAGCATTGTCCTTGAGGGTGATATTTGAGCCGCCGATGCTGATGATTTCATTAACAGTACCCGTGTCCTGATCTATTGAAATCAAAATTTTCGCATTTTCCTCAATTGTCAAATCTCCGTAAGCTCCCAAGCCGCACACAAATTTAACGGTTGTGATGTAGGGAACAGAAATGATGCCGTTTCCTTTAATCGTTACATTATGTTCAGAGTAAAGACCATAACAATTATCTAATTCACCTGCAGATACATTGGAAGGAAGCATTTTGCTTGTACCCTCCAGTTCAACCGTTAAATCCTCCAATCCGCTGTATATCATAAAGCCGGAAGAATCTGTTTGGCCACTTCCCGTGGCAATGTCTTTCTTGTAGTATGTTGTAATTTCCGCATTGTCAAGGGTTAGTGTTTTTGTGCTTTCATTAAACGAAATTTTTCCGTTGCCCAAGACATCACTTGCATTTTCACTTGTAACCTGAATTCCGCCAACCCAAAGATCGTATTTTTCAGGTTCAACCGTTGTTTTTTCAATTTTGTAATATTTATGAGCCTCAAGCTCTGTCTTATTTGTCGGCGCTTTAATAGCTGCTGCATTTTCTGCACTGTCGCCCGCTTTAACTGTTACGCCTTCAAAAGCTATTGTGGCAAGGCTGTCTTTATTTGCCTTAATTGCAGGATTGCCCGAAAATTCCGCACTGCCGCCGCTAAAGGATATTTTATCCCCCAAAAGGAATAATGCATACCAATAATTGGTTTCTGCCGTCATTTTACCGTCTTTAAAATCGAAGTTCTTCGCATAAATGCAGTAGCTGCCGGTTGATAAAAGCTTAACCTCGCCACCATCTTGAACATAGTCAAAGCCACCCTTGGTTGATGTTTGATAGAAACAATACAAATCAGAAACAATGTCAACCTTTGCATTTTCTGTTACCTTAAAGTCTCCCGCAGCGCAGATACCTATAGTGCCGCCTCCCGACATTTTAAGGTTAATGTTAGCATCGCCACCAATTGTTAAGCCGCCTTCGGCAAAAATTCCTTCATGGGTGCCTGCTGTTGCCTGGTGGTCTGTTTTAATTGTCACCTTGTCACCAATAGTTAAGAGCCCTTTGGAACCAATTCCATAGGCAAAAGTCCATTCCGGAGCAATGTTAAGGTTAAGGGTTCCTTCGCCCACAAATGTGAGGGTTCCCTCGGAATATATTCCGTTATACCCATAATAACCCAGTGAGTCGTCAAACGGTGCACCAACCGTATTTTCCCCCTCAAGCTTAATGTTAAGCCCTGAAAGCTTGCTGTAAACAGAAGCCCATACGCCCATGTTCGCTTTTTCTGTAATGTTTACTCCGCTAAGGGTCAATGTATTTGTTTTGGCATCAAACTTAACTTTCCCATCATTCACAGTACCCGCTAAAACATTTGCTGCATTTTTGTTTGTAACCTGTGTTTCACCAATCCAAAGGTTATATTTTTCTTCAGGCTCATAATTTTCAGAATATATTTTCAGATATTTATATATTTTATATCCGTCTGCTGTGTTAGGAAGCGAAGTGATTTCTGCCGCAATATCTTTGCTTTCCCCTGCGAGTATTTTCATATCGGTATAGCTTGAAGTGTCAGGCAAAATACCTCCCAAATAAACTGCCTGCTGACCTCCTGTAGCCTCAATTATTCCGTTAGAAATTTCAAATTTTTTGGACGAAACTGCAACAGAAAGTCCCACTTCTTCGCCATCAGCTATTAAACTGCCTCCTGTGAATTCCATGCCTTCCACAGCAAGACCTGCATATTCGGATGTAATCCTCACTGTGCCGCCGTTCTGAGTATAAGGCTTGCTGTCCGACTCAATGCCGACATATGACGAATATACCTGAACTTCTGCGCTGTCTTTAATTTCAAAACCATTAGCCATGGCTCCTATGAAGTATGTACTTTCTTTATAACTGTCTTCGTTCGTGCTGGTTGTTATATTAAGCTCTGCACTTTCCTGAACAACGCATTTTCCGTAAGATATAACACCATAAACAAATCCTACTTTATCGCCGGGGTTGCCACTCATTGTGTTCACATTAACAGTTGTGTTTTTGCCGAATGTAAGGTTGCCTTCGGCAAAAATTCCCATGTTCATGCCGCTGCCCTTAGCAAAATTTGCTTTCGGAACATCCACATGTATTGTTCCGCCTCCTGTGAAGGTGATATTGCCTGTGCTTGCAATTGCAATGGCATAGTCGCATGTAAGAGCCGTAGTCGGGCTTGCCATAGCAAGAATGTTTTCATTCTCAAGATTAATTATAAGGTTTGGCATATCTGCATAAATACCAACATATTCCGCTTTCCCATTCACTGTTCTAAGCACACCGACCAATTCAAAAAAGCCTGCGTTGCTAAGTGTGAGGGTATTTGTTGTTGGGTCAAATTTTGCAGAGGTCGGATTATCGGTTAAAATGTCGTCTTTGTTTTCTTCCGTCACCTGAATTTCGCCCAACCAAAGGTTATATTCCGACGGTGCTGTTTTTGCGTTTACTGCAAAATATGGATATGCCTTAAGTTCTTCCGCGCTTGTTGGAACATTAATAGGCTGTGCAGCTTCACTAGAGGAGCCACCTTTAACCTCCACGTCGCTAAAGGTGATTGCTTTAGGTTCATAAACTGTAACACCGGTTTTTGCAAAAAATTCTGCATTCCCGCCTGTAAACGAAGTAACGGAATCCTTTCCGTTCACACACAAGGCTTTATCATTTGAAACCACATTAAGCGTTCCGCCGCTAAAGTCGAAGTTTGTAACCTCAATACCAACATCAGCACTCTTAACGTTCACTTTTCCGCCTTTTTGAATGTAATTAAGCCTGCTTGATCCGCCCAGACTTACAAAAATCCCCCAGGAATTGTTCATCTCTGTGGAAAGGGTAATTTCGGTGTTTTCCAAAACCTCAAATTCCCCCAAAGCGTTAATTGCTTTAATTGCGGTTGAAGCATTTGCCCCACGGGTTAAGGCAATATCCAGCTTTGAGTTGCCCAAAGCTTTAATTCCGCCTTCTGCATTAATTCCATAAGCCGCAGTCCCTGAAACGGTATTTTCCATTTTAATGGAAACACCTTCCCCAATAGTTAAAAGACCTAAAGAGTCGATTCCATATATCCAGTTCCTGTCGGAAGCAAAGGCAATATTTAGGGAGCCTGTGCCACCAAAGGTTAAATTTCCTTTGGAATATATTCCTCTATAGCTTGTTGTACTATTGTCTTTTGGTGCATTAATTGTGTTTTTACCTTCAGCCTTAATAACAAGATTTTCAAGGTTACTGAATATTGATGCATCCGTTTTATCAACGTGTTTTCCTGTAATGTTTGCATTCTTAAGTGTCAATGTCTTTGTTTCGTCATCAAAAGAAACTGTACCGTCTTTTAAAACATCATCTGCGTTTGTGCTTGTAACCTGCACTCCAGAAATCCAAAGGTCATACTCTTGGGCGGGCGCAGCTGTTTTTTCAATTTTATAATATTTATGTACACCGATTTCTTCTGCTATGGCAGGAACTTGTGAAAGCTTTTCGGCAACTCCCGCACTTTCTCCTGCCGAAATGGCATAATTTTTAAAGCCTGAAAAATCAAACTTTGCATTGCCGGAATCTATGGCTTTTTCTTTGCCAAAAAGCTCTGCCGTGCCGCCGGTAAATTTAAGGGTATCTGCTGTACGCAAAGCAGTTTTCTCCGATGTTACGTTAAGGCTTCCGCCGCCGAATTCAAAGTTATCCATATAGATGCCTTCATCAGCCGCATTAACAGTCACTCTGCCTCCTGTCTGCTTAAACCCTGAACCGCTTGCTACAGAATGTGAAATGCCCTTTTTGTTTGACTTTATATCAAGTACGGCATCTTCCGAAACCTTTAAAACATTGGCTTCAATTGCCGAAACATAGTCATGTCTATTGTTTATATCCACCGTAGTTTCCGAGTTGCCTTTAAATTCAATTGTTTCGGGAGAATACAAACCTATATATTTATTTTCCGTATCATCAGTAGTGTCTTGAATCGTAATTTTCACATCATCAGAAACAGTAATGCCCTCTGTGGCATAAATTCCCTGGGCCTCCTCACGATATTTTCCAAGGTTTATGGTAAGGTCTGAGTCCCCTTCGATATTAATTGCTCCTTCATTATAAATACCGCAATAGTTGCTGGAGTACGTGCTTTCATAGGTACCAATAATGCTTGATTTTCCCGTAGCTTTAATGTTAAGTTCATCAAGCTTTCCGTAAATCGGATAATGCTTGCCGCCTTTACTATAGGCAAGTCCTTCGTCTATATTTGCTCCGTCAAGGGTAAGGGTGTTTGTTGCCGCATCAAAGGAAATCTTGCCGTTGTTAACTGTATCTGTGGATAAAACATTTCCTGCATTTGCGCTGGTAACCTGTGTGTTTCCCACCCAAAGCTTATATTTTGTTTCTCCGCCTTTCGGCTTCCAAAGGGCAATGTTGTCGATAAAAGCCACAACATCTTCCGCCGGATTATTTTCAAAGTAAAACTCAAGCTTAACAGTATATCCTGCGGCCTGCCAAAAGTCAAATATTTTATTCTGAATTTTCTCTGTGCTTGGTTCAACTCTCCAATGCACACCGGAAAAACCGCCCGACAGCCCTACCGGCGTAATTTCGGCAGCAAGTTTTCTGCCTGGGTTTTTGCCGTCCAGCGTCCAATAGTCAAAGGTAAGATAATAATCCTTACCGATTGAAAGGTCAAAATTATCGCTTGTTTTAATTGTTACTTTAGCATCTTTTCCGTTTAAAAAAAGAGAATTTTTGCTGCCTTCGGGTGCAAGCACGTTCTCGCCAGTTTCAACAACATAGGCCCCTTGGCCGGACCACTCTTCAGGCATATCGGTGCTTGCCATAAAGCCCAATTCCTCGTTCTCTTTAAAACTCTCCGAATCATAAGATTCAAAATCCTCGCTCCAAACAAGCTCGTAGCCGTCATATGGCGGCTCAAAATCGGTCGCCGCAAAGGCACTTGCCGGAACAAGAGAAAAAACCATAACCATGCTTAAAACGAAGCTTAAAAGTTTTTCCCTCATAATATCCCTCCCTTTATAATGTTAAAATACAATAAAATATTGGGCCCCACCAAAAGAAGAATCAAGAAGATAATTTTCAAAAAATTATTGCTCCGCCGAAAGAACTTCAAAGCCTGCCGCCCTTGCAATCTCACCGGTTGTGGTTTTAGTATAGCCTTTTTCCAGAAACAGAGCCACCGCTGCACGCAGTACCTTCTGCTGTGTTAAAAGACCCCCTGATTGTTTTCCTCTCGGCAAGTTAGCACCCTCCTTCATATATGAAGTTTACTTGCGATTACACTTCTGGAATATTATGTAATTATCATAACATACGACTTACCATTCTGCAATCAAAACTTTTATAAAACTGTCTTTGCAGCAGCGGCATTAAAAAATAAGTATAAAAAAAGGCACTGCCTTAGGTGCCTCCAAATAAAAAAAACATATTATAACTGAAATAGCGGCAAAACTGCAGATACAAGGAAAAATTCCGAAGGCACCCTTTAACTTAGATTGTCTGGGAACTCTGACGGCGTAGCCGCACTTTGCAATATTTCAGTGGTTAGGTTTCTTATACCTTGCCATAATAAAAGGTCCTACTAATGATATTTATCGTATCATAGAAGAACCTTTAAACACTATTTTACAGAAAAGCCCTCACATGCCCTTTTTATAGCAATGCGGTCGCCAAACCACTGCTATTTTATAACAAGGAGGTTTTTATATACTAAAGTTTTATCTTCCCCCAGTAAAACTGGGGGTTTATTTCCACGCATAAATGCACCAAGAAAAAGCAGCACAATATAAAATTGTGCCGCCAAGATCATTAAAGCAACGGTGTCATATACAAAGGAAGGAACACAATTCCATTTTCCTCTTTTAGATCCCCTGTATGCAGAACGTATGGGGTATTTGTTTGTTGATCAAATTTTCTAATAAATTTTTTTAGGGATGTGATTGTGTAGTTTTTGGAAGATTTCACTTCAATGGGAGAAATATTATGGCGATTGCTTGTTTTGCTTTTTGCAATCAAAAAATCAATCTCCATTCTTTCTTCTTTATCTTCCCTGCAGGAACAGGAGTAAAAATATAATTTGTGACCACTTGCAACAAGCATTTGGGCAACAATGTTCTCCACGATCATCCCTTTATTTACTTCCAGTTTATCAAAGAGCAATTTTTTATAAAGCTCCTCACTTACAATCCCATTTTCATCAAATGCATGACTAATCAGCAACCCTGTATCTGCCATATAGCATTTTAAGGTCATGCGATCCATATTAAGTTTCAATCCAATGCTCGGAGCTGTAGAATTGTAACAGATATTTACGATCATTGCATCCTCAAGCCAAAACAACGCATCCTCATAGTCCCGCAGGCGCGCCTCTTTACTGATAGATGATAACTTAAACTTCTTTTCATGCTTTTGCAGTTGTGACGGTATTTCATCAAAAATACTCGCTACCTTAATTTCATAACCACTTGCGTGTTTCATAATATCTGCTCTATATAAGGTAAGTATGTCTCTTTTGATTTTATCTACTTTATCAAAATCCTTAGATAAAACATACTCCTGAACTGCCTGCGGCATTCCTCCGACAATTAAATACTGCCGGAAGTAATCCATAGCCTTACGGTGCATGCTCTGACCCATTGGCTTATTCTCTGTAAAGCACTTTTTAATAATCCCCATAAGGGTATCATTTCCCAATGCTAAGAGAAACTCCTCAAAATCCATCGGGTACATTCTGATGTGGCGTTCTTCAGATGGAATCAGAATATCCTGCACATTCTTTTTAATAGACATGAGTGAACCTGTTTCAATATAATCATACCGCCCATCTGCCACAAGATATTTAATCGCAGCTCTCGCCCTTGGATACATCTGCACCTCATCAAAAATGATTAGCGATTCATGCGGATATAGCTTTACATTATAATAAACCGATAAATACATAAATAGCGAATCCAAATCATTCAGATAATTATTAAATAAGTCTTTCACTTCATCATTTACCCTATTGAAATCAATCATAAGGTAGGTTTTATATTCAGCCTTGGCAAATTCCTCAACAATATAGCTTTTTCCAACACGCCTTGCTCCATCAATCAATAATGCTGTTTTTCCTGCTCCGTCCTTCTTCCATTCCA
>OGFK01001286.1_pt1 | contig 16625 bp, 15 predicted proteins | sample 1570931 | NCBI WGS metagenome assembly OGFK01 (sample SAMEA2581935, study PRJEB24529) | metagenome | biome: Human gut stool | place: China | collected 2011
TGCGCAACTTCTACTGGCGGTTCTTCGCCCAGCAGTTCAAGCGCAGCTGCCTGCCCGACGGCCCCAAGGTGGGCAGCGTCACCCTCTCGCCCCGGGGCGACTGGCGGATGCCCAGTGACGCAGCCGCCGCGCTCTGGCTGGCCGAGCTGGAGCAGATCCCGCTCAAAGGATAATTTTTTATGAAGCAACACAAAAAACTGCTGATAGATCTGGTCTTTGCTGCCGTCATCCTGGCCGCAGCCGCCGTGCTGCTGCTGGTGCGGAAAGCAAACCAGACCGGTGCGCCGCTCTGCGCAGAGCTCATCTACGGAGACAGCAACACCAGGCTCACCTTCCCCCTCGAAAAAGATGCCGATTACGATGTGGACACCGGCTACCTCACCGTCCACATCAGGATCCAGGACGGCGCGGCCCGCTTTGTGGACTCGCCCTGCCCTGACCACATCTGCGAGTCCTTCGGCTGGCTCAGCGAGGAAGACCAGACGGCCACCTGCCTGCCCGCCCGGGCTGTGCTGAGCATCATCCCCACCACATGACGGCATACACATCCAAAGGAGTGAACGCCTATGTTTGACGAAAACGAGCATACCCATCCCCAGAATAACGACGAAGGCCCCCGGCATATCCACCGGGGCATCAAGCGCAGCGAGCCCGACGAAGTGGAGGTAGACAGCGCCGATTTCTTCTCGCCGGAGCCTCCCCGCCCCAAAGCGCCGCCGAAACCGGCACCGACGCCTCCGTCTGAGCCGCCGAAATCTCCGGTGCCGCCCCGCAGACAGTGGGAGCCGCTGCACCCCAGCGAGCCCGCCCCCGCTGACAACAAACTTCCGAAAGGAGGAATGGTCTTGCTGGTACTGCAGGCCATCCTGAGCCTTGCCGCGCTGGTGCAGCTCTGGCGCACCCAGATGCTGCCGGTGCTCTACCTCGTTATCATCACCGCGCTTCTGGTGCTGCTCTGGCTGCTGGTGCGCAAGTGCCTCACCTCCCGCAGCGGTGCCGTCGTGGCCCGGGTGCTGTCCGTCCTGCTCTGCGCCGCGCTGGCCGTGGGCTGTGTCTGGGCGCAGCAGGGTCTGACCGCACTGGACAGCATGACTTCCGGCCTGCTCACCGGCGCAGAGGCGAACAAGATCACGAAAGAGCCCTTCGTCGTCTATCTCAGCGGCGTGGACAACCGCGGTGACCTGACCGAAAAGGCCCGCAGCGACGTGAACATCCTCGCCGTGGTCAACCCCACCACCAAGCAGGTGGCCCTCATCAACACCCCGCGCGACTACTATGTTGACCTCGCAGGCACCGACAGCAAGGACAAGCTGACCCACGCCGGCCTCTACGGCGTCGAGACCAGCATGGCCACGCTGGGCAACCTCTACGGCGTGAATGTGGAGCACTACCTCCGCATCAACTTTGCGGGCTTCATCAACATCATCGACGCCATCGGCGGCGTGGACGTCTACTCCGACCAGGCCTTCACCTCGGTGGGCAGCCCCGGCTACTACGACCCCACCACCTTCGCCGAGGGCTGGAACCATCTGGACGGCAAGTCTGCTCTGGCTTTTGCCCGTGAGCGCCACGCCTTCAAGACCGGCGACATCCAGCGCGGCATCAACCAGATGAAAGTCATCGACGCGGTGGCCAACAAGCTCAAATCCCCCGCCCTGCTCATGGGCTTCTCCAAGCTGATGGACGCCGCCGCCGACTGCTTCGTCACCAGCCTTTCGCAGGAGCAGATCTCTGCGCTGGTCCGGATGCAGCTGGGCGACCTTGCCAACTGGGACATCCAGAGCTACACCGTCACCGGCTCGGGCGCGAAGAGCAGCAAGTGCTACTCCGCCAAGGGCCAGAGCCTCTACGTCATGAAGCCGGATGAGAACTCGGTCAACGAGGCCAAGGCCCTCATCGCAGCGGTCCTGGGCGGCGAGGACAAACTCACCAGCACCAGCCAGACCCCCGAGAAGACCGAGGTCTTCACGCCGACCGCCGACCCCAACGCCGGTGCATCCATCCCGGAGGAATCTCCCGACAGCGTGATCGCAGAAGAGCCCGCCGAGAGCGAAGTCCCGGCGGAAGAGGCCCCCGCTGACAGCCAGCCCGCCGAGGGCGACACCTCCGGTGAGCCCAGCGCTTCCACCGAGGTCCCTGCCGACAGCAGCGAAGAAGCCCCGGCAGGCTCCACTGAGTCTCCGTCCTTCAGTATGCCGACCCAGGAGCAGGTGGAGCAGGCGGCTTCCTCCCTGCATCAGGCCGCTTCCACCGTGCTGGACGCCCTGTTCGGCTCCGGCAGCGGCGACGCTTCCAGCGCTGAAAATGATGCAGCATAATTGATAGACAGAAAGATCCCGCAAAGCAGCTGCCTTGCGGGATCTTTTCGTTTATGCTTATTTCAGGATGTCGCCCAGCACGCTCTGGCCGTCCAGCGTGGAGGCATCCACGCCCAGATAGTCGCAGATGGTCTGTGCGATGGTGCCGAAGCAGAGCTTGGTGCCGAGGTCAACGCCCGGCTTGACGCCCTTGCCGCAGATGAGATACGGCACATACTCGCGGGTGTGGTCGGTGGTCTTGGTGTAGGAGGGATCGCAGCCGTGGTCGGCCGTGACCATCAGGATGTCACCCTCCCGCATCCCGGGGATGAAGTCGGCAAGGAACTTGTCGAACTCGGTGGCCGCAGCAGCGTAGCCTGCCACATCGCGGCGGTGGCCGTAGAGCATATCGAAATCGACGAGGTTCACGAAGGCCAGACCCTCGAAGTCGCGGGTCTGCAAAGCCTTGGTGAAGGCGATGCCGTTGGTGTTGCCGGTGGTCTTGATCTTTTCCGTCACGCCCTCGCCGTCGAAGATGTCGAAAATTTTGCCGACCGCGATGACGTCCCTGCCTGCGTCCTTGAGCAGATCAAGCATGGTCTTGCGGGGCGGCTTGAGGCTCAGGTCGTGGCGGTTGGTGGTGCGGTAGAAGGTGTCGGCGGTGTGGCCGAGGAAGGGGCGTGCGATGACGCGGCCCACGCCGTATTCGCCCTTCAGCATCTCGCGGGCGATCTCGCAATAGCGGTACAGCTCATGCACCGGCACCAGCTCCTCGTTGGCGGCCACCTGAAACACGCTGTCGGCGCTGGTGTAGACGATGAGGGCATCCTCCTTCATAGCCTGCTCGCCGTAGTCCTTCAGCACCTGTGTGCCGGAGTAGGGCTTGTTGCAGAGGACTTTGTGGCCGGTCTTTTCCTCGAACTCGTGGATGAGGCTGTCCGGGAAGCCATCCGGGAAGGTGGGCAGCGGCTTGGGGCTGACGACACCGGCGATCTCCCAGTGGCCGATGGTGGTATCCTTGCCCATGCTCTGCTCCTGCAGGCGGGCGAAGGAGCCGGTGGGGGCGGCATCCTTCTCGCCGACGGTCACACCGTCGATGTTGAACAGGCCGAGCTTTTTCAGATTGGGGCAGTTGAAGTTGGGGTGGCTGGCGATGGCGCCGAGGGTGTTGGTCCCCTCATCGCCAAAGGCGGCGGCGTCCGGCTCTGCGCCGATGCCGAAGCTGTCCAGAACGATCAGAAAAACGCGCTTTTCCATTACGCTTTCACTCCGTTTCTATCATTTTGCGCTCATCTTCGTCCCTTCGGGGCAGAAGTGAGACTTTTGCTTAGCCCTATTATAGGCGATGGACGCACTTTTCGCAAGCGTTTTATCGCTCCGGCATCTATCACGAAAATTTAAGGTTTTCTTTGCCGAATTTTTTCTTGCTCTCTTGTACACAAGCGGTTATAATATAGAATGGTAAGGTTTTCAAACACCCCTGACCGGGCCGATGTCCGGCCAGCGGCCGCAGGGCATATTTTGCACCTGCGCGCCCATCATAGAGGAAAAAAGAGACTGTTAGAGGTATATTTATGAGAAAAACGAAGATCATCTGCACCCTTGGCCCTTCTACCGATAAGGACGGCGTCCTGCGCGAGCTGGTCGCCAACGGCATGAACGTGGCCCGCTTCAACTTTTCCCACGGCTCCTACGAGGAGCACAAGGGCCGTCTGGACATGCTGAAGGCTGTCCGCGCTGAGCTGAACAAGCCCGTTGCTGCCCTGCTGGACACCAAAGGCCCCGAGATCCGCCTGAAGGAGTTCAAGAACGGCGTTGAGATGCTGGAAGCCGGCCAGACCTTCACCCTGACCACCCGCGAGGTGGAGGGCACCAAGGAGATCTGCTCCATCACCTACAAGGACCTGCCCCAGGACGTCCACGAGGGCGGCACCATCATGCTGGACGACGGCCTCATCAAGCTGGCCATCAAGAGCGTCACGGACACCGACATCGTCTGCGAAGTGCTCAACAGCGGCAAGATCAAGACCAAGAAGGGCGTCAATGTCCCCGGCGTCCACCTGTCCATGCCCTACCTGAGCCAGCGCGACCGGGATGACATCATCTTCGGTGTCCAGCAGGGCTTCGACTTCATCGCTGCTTCCTTCGTGCGCACCGCACAGGACGTCTACGACATCCGCAACCTGCTGAATGAGTACGACTCCAACATCCGCATCATCGCCAAGATCGAGAACCGCGAGGGCGTCAATAACATCGACAGCATCCTGTCCGCTGCCGACGCCGTCATGGTCGCCCGCGGCGACCTGGGCGTCGAGATCGACTTCACCGAGCTGCCCGGCATCCAGAAGAACGTCATCGACCGCTCCTTCTCCTTCGGCAAGCCCATCGTCACCGCCACCCAGATGCTGGACAGCATGATGGTCAACCCCCGCCCCACCCGCGCCGAGATCTCCGACGTGGCAAACGCCATCTATGACGGCACTTCCGCTATCATGCTCTCCGGCGAGACCGCTGCGGGCGCATACCCTGTTGAGGCCCTCAAGACCATGTCCGCCATTGCAGAGCGCACCGAGAACGAGGTCCACTACCGTGACAACCGCCTGACCGATACCACCGGCCAGATCAGCGTCAGCGACGCTACCGCACACGCTGCCTGCCTGACCGCAAAGGACGTCAACGCTTCTGCCATCGTCACCGTGTCCGAGTCCGGCAACACTGCCCGCCTGCTGAGCAAGTACCGCCCCTCTCAGCCCATCATCGCCTGCGTCATGGACGAGCAGGTCCAGCGCCAGCTGTCCGTCTCCTGGGGCATCACCCCGCTCATGATGGACCTCGCCTCCAGCACCGATGAGCTCATCGAGAAGTCCACCGCTCTGGCAAAAGAGCACGGCTATCTGCACGACGGTGAGCTGGCTGTCGTGACCGCCGGCGTCCCCGTGGGCGTCTCCGGCACCACCAACATGATCAAGATCCACATGATCGGCAACTGCCTGGCTACCGGCGTCGGCGTCGGCCCCGAGGGCGCTGCTCTGGCCAACGCCACCGGCAAGGCCTGCGTCTGCCGCACCATCGAGGAGATCCGTGCAAAGTTCAAGCCCGGCATGGTCCTGGTCGTCCCCTCCACCTCCAACGAGATGCTGAGCTACGTCCGTGACGCCGCCGCTCTGGTGGTCGAGGAAGCCGGCCTGAACAGCCACGCCGCCATCGCCGGCAAGGCCCTGCTCAAGCCCACCATCGTGGGCGCCCTCGGCGCTACCGCACACATCCGCGACGGTCTGATGGTCGCTGTGGACTGCGCACACGGCAGCGTCCAGCGCCTGCAGGCCTGATCCCGGGAGGCACAGCATGGAACGCATTGCAAGTTTCTGTGTAGACCACACCAGGCTCGACCGCGGCATGTACCTGAGCCGTCAGGACGGCGATGTTCTGACCTGGGACATCCGGATGAAGAAGCCGAACCACGGCGATTATCTCTCCACCGGCGCAGCCCACACGCTGGAGCACCTCTTCGCCACCTACGCCCGCAACAGCCAGTATAAGGACGGCGTCATCTACGTCGGCCCCATGGGCTGCCGCACCGGCTTTTACCTGCTGACCCGGGGCCTGACCCCCGCCGAGGCGCTGAGCCTGACGGTGGAGTCCTTCCGCTTCATGGCTGCGTTCGAGGGCGATGTCCCCGGCGCAAGCGAGGTGGAGTGCGGCAACTACCGCGACATGGACCTGCCCGCCGCAAAGGCTGAGGCTGCCGCCATGCTGCCCGTGCTCGAGGCACTGACCGCCGACGAGCTGCATTATTGATCTCCTGATAAAGTAAGGGCCGGTATTGCTGCATTGCAGCAGTACCGGCCCTTTTCATTTATACTTCCCCGATGACCGGGAGCAGGTCTTCGAGCTTATTGAAATAATTCACGATGGTGACCACATTGTTGACGATGGAGCTGCCCGCCGAGAAGATACGGGCCACATAGTTCAGCACCCGGCCAATGTCCTGAAACGTCTGCCATGCTGTGGTCTCGCCGCCGCAGAGCAGCACCCTTTCGTCGTCCCCGATGGATGTATACTGGGCGGGCATCTGCATCCGATAATTCCTCATAGTATCCTTTCCTTTCCGTGGGTGGTGCGTTATGTCCCGGGGCAAGGCCCGGTCGGCCTGTCCTGTAAAACAGCATACCACCCGCCCGGGACAAACCGTGTCAGAGTGTGGGGAGAGAGCAAAAAACACAAGGGCCCGGGGTGTTTCCACTCCGGGCCCTTGTGCCATTTTTATTTCGAGGAATAGATAATATCGTTTTATTGCTGGGCTTGTGTCAGCTCAGGTGCGATCAGCCTGCATTCTTAACAACAGCCTTGCAGGTGACAACGACCATGACGTAATCGGTATCGCCAACCTTGAAGTCCTTCATGCTCAGCTCGAACTTGTTGCCAGCCTCAATGTCAGTACCCTTCTTCTCGCCGACCTTGACATCGTCTTTGTTGATAGCCTTAGTGGTGTCGATCTTTCCATTAGTGCCGATCAGCGCCTTGGCGACGTTCTGAGCCTTAACAGTCTTATTCACATCCTTGGTTGCAAAGCAGGCAATCCAGATATAGGAGTCGCCGAGTTTCTTATCCTTGGCCAGTTCAGTCTTGACGTCAGCCTTCAGAGCATCGGCCTCCTTCAGAGCGCCCTGCTCGGTCTTAGCAACCTTGGCTGCCTTGTTTGCCAGATCGTCATCGACTGCCTTGACGGTAGCCTTGTCGTTAGCGGCCTTCAGCATACCCTGCAGCTCGTCAGCGACCCGACGAGAAGAGATGCTTGCGCAGCCGGTCAGCATGGACACTGCCATAACACCAGTGAGGACGACGGCCAGAAGTTTCTTTGCCATTTTCATGATTTTTGCCTCCATAAATAAAGATAAATTATACAGGCAGGCTAGCATTTTTTCGACTGTCGGCCTGTGGGCCAATTATACCCCCCCCCCCCTACCGGTCTGTCAATAGATTTTTTGCACTTTCGTCACATTTACAAAATATAGTCCCATCAACCGTGCATTTTCCACAAAATAACAGGATTTGAGGGGCCGAAAGCAAAAAATGCAGCCCCGGGGCCGCTTTTGGGGCGGCAGCCCGGGGCTGCAAGGTGCAGTATTTTTTTCAGTCTCCCGCCGGGGGCAGGGGGCTTTACTGGTACAGGGGGAAAGCTACCGATACAGTTTGATTCGTTTCTTTTCGGTTGGATGAAGATATTTCACCCATCCTGCCAAAGCCTTGCTTTTTCTGCGCCCAGCGCTTATTATTATAACAAAAATCCGTCCCGGTTTTTGTGCAGATTTGCCCACCGGGTGCAGAAAGGAGCCCATTGCCATGACCATCACGGAGCAAAAAGCCGCACAGCGCAAAGCGGGCATTGCGGCCCGCCGGGCGTTGTCGGACCCCGAGCGCACCCATTCCAACGCCGCTCTCTGCGCCCGCATCATGGCTCTGGACTGCTTCAAAAAGGCAGAAAACATCCTGCTCTACGCGGCCTTCGGCGGCGAAGCCGACCTCTCAGCGCTGGCTGTGGAAGCGGCCCGGCAGGGCAAAACGCTGGCCTACCCCGTCTGCGGCGAGGGCTTTTCGCTGACAGCCGCCGTGCCGGGGCCGGACGGCTGGGAAGTGGGTCTCTACGGCATCCGCACGCCCATTTTGAGCCGGTCGGAGATTTTACGGCCAGACCAGCTCGACCTCGTGCTGGTCCCCTGCACGGCTTTTGACACCGCCTGCCGCCGGGTGGGGATGGGGAAAGGCTATTATGACCGCTACCTCCCCCGCTGCACCCGGGCTGTGAAAATCGGCGTGGCCTTTGAGGCCCAGCGGGTGGATAAAGCGGCAGTGGATGCCCATGACGAAACACTGGACGGATTCGTGACAGAGGGAGGACTTTACTTTGGATTTGACACAACTGAGCTGTGAGGACTTTCTGAGCCGGCTTGCCAGCAAAGCCCCCGCCCCGGGCGGCGGCGGCGCGGCGGCCCTCGTGGGCGCGGCAGGCGTGGCGCTGGGCAACATGGTGGGGAATCTCACCACCGGCAAAAAGAAATATGCCGCTGTGGAAGAAGAGATCCTGGCGCTGAATGCCCGTGCTGAAGCCCTGCGCAAACGGCTGGAAGCCCTCGTGCAGGCGGACGCCGACGCATTCACGCCTCTGGCAGCGGCCTACGGCCTGCCCAGAGAGACGCCCGAACAGCAGGCCCGCAAGGCCGCTGTGCTGGCCGAGGCGTTGGACGGGGCCTGCGCCGTACCGCTGGACATCATGGACGCCTGCTGTGAGGGCATCCGTCTTGCGGCCGATTACGCCGAAAAGGGCAGTGTGCTGGCTGTCTCAGACGCAGGCTGTGCGGCGCTGTTCTGCAAGGCCGCACTTCAGGCGTCGGCGCTGAATGTCGCCATCAACACAAAGCTCATGACGGACCGCGCCCATGCCGCCGTGCTGGACGAAAGATCGGCCCGGATGCTGGCGGAATATCTGCCGCTGGCCGACGAAGTCTACCAGTCCGTGGCAAGCCGCCTGCGGGCCTGATGCATAGAAAGGGAACGTATATGTCTACCATTTTGAAGGGCGCGCCCGTCGTGGCCGCCATGAACGAAGCAAATGCCGCCCGCTGCGCCGCACTGCGGGAAAAGGGCGTTGTCCCCACGCTGGCCGTCGTCCGGGTGGGTGCGCGCGAAGATGACCTCTCCTACGAGAAAGGCGTCATGTCCCGCTGTGCGAAAGTGGGCGTCGAGGTGAAGCAGTTCCTTCTGCCCGCCGACGCTTCGCAGGAAGAGCTGCTGCGCGTCATTGCCGACATCAACGCAGACGCCGCCATCCACGGCTGTCTGCTCTTCCGCCCCCTGCCCAAACAGTTTGATGACAGGACCATCCGCGCCGCACTCTCGCCCGAAAAGGACATTGACGGCATCACCGACGGCTCGCTGGCCGGTGTCTTCACCAACACTGCCGTCGGCTACCCGCCCTGCACGGCGCAGGCCTGTCTTGAAATTTTGAAATTCTACAACATTCCCCTCTCCGGCAGGCGGGCCGTCGTCGTGGGCCGCAGCCTCGTGGTGGGCAAGCCCGCAGCCATGATGCTGGACCGGGAAAACGCCACCGTCACCCTCTGCAACTCCCGCACCCAGAGCCTGCCCGATGTCTGCCGCGAGGCCGATGTTGTGGTGGTGGCCATGGGCAGGATGGGCTTTATCGGCGCAGAGCATCTGCGGGCCGGTCAGGTCGTCGTGGATGTGGGCATCCATGTCAACGAGGAAGGCAGGCTCTGCGGTGACGTCCGCTTTGGCGAGGCAGAACCTGTGGTGGAGGCCATCACCCCCGTCCCCGGCGGCGTCGGCACCGTGACGACTTCCGTGCTCGTGAGCCATGTGGTGGAGGCGGCAGAGAAGAGCGTATAACTTCTCCGCTAAAGGCTCTCCCTTTGAGGAAAGACTTCCCCCGGCCGGGGGAAGATGTCGCGAAGCGACAAAAAGGGGAGTCTGGCGCGGAGCGCCTGAGAGGGCAAGGATGCTGACAGAGAGACATGGATGCGGCGATCGTTTCGCTCTGACAAAGAGTCTGCCTATCGCTGTGCAGTGGCTCTGCCTCGCCGGGCTTGCCCTCTCCGTCATTGCTTTGCAATGACACCTCTCCCAAGGGGAGAGGCTTTGGCATATTGAAAAGCTTCTATTTTTATCTCTATACACCAAAAGCGCCCGGCGGATATCCGCCGGGCGCTTTTGGCATTGACAGAACAATGACAGGGGAATAATTGGGAATTGGGAAATTGGAATAGGTCTTAGTTTATGCGGCCTTTGCCGGGGCAAAGACCAGAGCCTTCCTGCGGCGGTTCTGCATTGCACGTACCACACAGCTCAGGGTGAAGTTGATGATGAAGTAGATGACACAGGCCGTGCCGAACAACACCATGACGTCGGAGACGTTCACCGTGCCGAGACCGTTGTAAGTACCGGCGGCGCTCAGCAGCTGGCGGATGCGGGCCATCAGCTCGATGGTGGCCACATTTGCCAGATAGGAGGAGTCCTTGATGGTGGTGATGACCTGGCTGAGCAGGGTCGGCACGATGTTGCGGTAGGCCTGCGGCAGGACGATGTAGAGCAGCACCTCAGCGGTGTTGAAGCCCTGTGCATAGCCGGCCTCGAACTGGCCCTTGGACACGCCGTTCAGGCCGCCGCGGACGATCTCGGCGATGACGGAGGAGTTGAAGAGGATGAGGGCCAGAGCAGCCTTGAACAGAAGCTTCATCTCCACGCTGGTCAGGCCGAACATCTTGCGGGCGAAGAAGCCCGGGCAGGGGCAGAACACCACACAGATGAAGATCCAGAGCAGGTAGGGCGTGTTGCGGAACAGCTCGATGTAGGCGGCAGCGAACCAGCCGAGGATGCGGGCCGGACCCTTTTTGCAGTAGGTGCGGGCCAGCGCCAGCAGAGAGCCTACGATGAGGCCCATGATGACGCCCAGCACCGAGATGATGCAGGTGAAGGCCACGCCCCGCAGCAGGTAGAGCATGACGCCTTCTCTTGTCAGGATGGAAAGGCTTGCAGCAAGCGTCTTCATATCAGGCAGCCTCCTTCAGCTCTACTTTCTTGGCAGCGGTCTTGAGACCCGGGTTCACGCGGCCCTTGCGCTCCTTGAGGGAAGCCTCCCAGCGGGCTGCCAGCGTGGACAGCGGGAAACAGACCACGAAGAAGATGAGGCCGCAGACGATATAAGCGGGGGCGTATGCGCCGCCGGTGGAAGCACCGGTGACGAAGCTGTAGGTCACGCTGATGAGGTCAGCGCCGCCCACGATGTAGAGGCAGGAGGTGTTCTTGAAGAGGTTGACCACCTGGTTGACCATCGGAGGGAGCATCACGGGGATGCTCTGGGGCAGGATGATATAGCCCATCCGCTGCAGATAGTTGAAGCCCTGCGCCTGTGCGGCCTCGAACTGGCCCTTCGGCACAGACTCGATGGCGGCGCGGACGACCTCGCCCATGTAAGCGCCGGTGTAAACGCCCAGTGCAATGATGCCGGTGCGGATGACGCCGAGGCTCACGCCTGCAAATGCCAGCGCATAATACAGGAAGCACAGCTGCAGCAGCAGCGGGGTGTTCTGGACGAACTCGACGTAAATGCGGGCGATGATGCGCAGCAGCTTACTGCCGCTGGTGGACATCAGGCCCAGCGCAGCGCCGATGATGAAGGCCAGCGCCAGTGCGCAGACGGCGGTCTGCAGCGTGTTGCCCAGACCCAGCAGAAAACTCTCACGATGCGTCCAGACAGTGGACCAGGACTCTAACGAAAACAAGCCAGACATGGCAAACTCCCCTTTCCCTACGCTCTCTTGGTTCTGAAAAGTCTGGGCTTAATCCAGACCGTTGTCTTTGATGAGCTGCTCGATGGTGCCATCTGCCAGCCAGCCCTTGACGAGGTCGTCGCACAGGGTGGAGAAGTCGCTGCCCTTCTTGGTAGCGACGCCATACTCCTGCGGGCTGAACTCAGCGTCAATGTAGCTGCGGCCCTCGGTCTTGTAGATGGCGAGGATGGACTTATCGACGCAGAAGCCCTGCACTTCGCCTGCGCTCAGTGCGGTGCTGATGGCGGGATAGTCGTCGTACTGACGGAAGGAGACGCCATCCTTCCAGGTGTCGGCGTTGAAGGTGTCGGCGTCGAAGTTTGCGCCGTCCAGCACGCCCTCGTCGATCATGGCCCTGACCAGAGCACGAGCGGAGGTGGAGCCGGAGGAGACGCCCACGACCTTGTCCTTCAGGTCAGCCAGACCCTTGATGCCGGTGGAGTCCTCCACCAGAACGGAAACGTAGTCGGTATAGTAGGGGGTGGAGAAGTCCCAGGTCTTCTTGCGCTCTTCGGTGATGGTGAAGGTAGCCAGAACGGCGTCGATGTCGCCGGAGTCCAGCAGCTCGCCGCGGGTGGCGGCGGTAACTGTGGTGAACTCAACGTCCACGCCGAGGTGCTCTGCGATCATCTCGGCGAGGCTGTCCTCGAGGCCCTTGTACTCGCCGGTGAGGGTATCCTGGAAGCTGAAGCCCTGAACTGCGTTCTTGACGCCCACCTTCAGGACACCGCGGTCCACGATGGCCTGGGTGTCAGCGCCCAGTGCTGCAGTGGAAGCGGCCGTGCTGCCGGCGGCAGAAGATGCCATAGAGGCTGCGGTGGAGCTTGCAGAGCCGCCGCAGGCGGTCAGGGCAGCAGCAGCGCCCACCAAACCAGTGACTTTCAGGAAATCACGACGCGAGATCTTTTTCATAATAAACCACTCCTCTTTGTTTTTTCGGCCCGAGCGGCTTTCCCTGTCCGCTCCGAAAACGGCCTGTTATCAACAACGGCGTCTCACCACAACTTGTGAGCCCCTGCCGTGTCAACCTTTGTTGTTCGCCCTCTCAGCGGACGATCTTGCTCAGGAACTGCCGGACGCGCTCGTTCTTGGGGTTGGTGAAGAAGTGCTCCGGCGTACCTTCCTCAATGATCTGGCCGTCCGCCATAAAGACGATACGGTCGGCCACGTTTCGTGCGAAGCCCATCTCGTGGGTGACGACCACCATCGTGATGTTCTTCTCGTGTGCCAGCTTTACCATGACATCCAGCACTTCCTGAATGGTCTCAGGGTCGAGGGCCGAAGTCGGCTCGTCGAACAGGATGATCTTGGTCTGTGCGCAGAGGGCGCGTGCAATGGCGATGCGCTGCTGCTGGCCGCCGGACAGCTGCGGAGGGTAGACATCCGCTTTGTCCCGGAGGCCGACGACCTCAAGATAATGATATGCCAGCTCTTCGGCCTCTGCCTTGGTCTTGTGATGGAGCTTCATGGGTGCCAGCGTCAGGTTTTTGAGCACCGTCATGTGGGGGTAGAGGTTGAACTGCTGGAAGACCATGCTCATGTTGTCGCGGACGATCCTGGTCTTGTTCTTGTTGGTCAGCTCCTGACCGTCGATGTAGACGTGGCCGCTGGTCGGCTCTTCCAGAAAGTTCATGCAGCGGACGGTGGTAGATTTGCCGCTGCCGGACGGTCCGATAATGACCAGCTTTTCGCCCTCGGCGACCTCGAGGTTCACGTCTTTGAGGACGTGCAGGTCTCCGAAGTACTTGTCAACGTGTTCGAGTTTGATCACTGTGATCCCCGCCTTTCCCTATCCTGTTCTGTCGTCCGTGCTCCAGCGCCACGGACAGCGCATCTTGCGCGGCTTTCCCGAACCGCACACAAAAACGAAAAAACAAAAAAGGCGCAAAGTGAATCCATCCACTTAAGCGCCTTTGCTTTCGTTGGTTAAAGTATAGTCTTTTTCCGTTCGACTTTCAATCCATAAAGTGCAACAAAAATCAGAGCGGGTCAATCTGCATTTTGGAAAGCTGCACAAACATCGTACTTAAAATCCGTAAATCAGCGGGTCATCAGCAGGAGCAGCGCCGATGCGACGGCCTGCAGGATGAGCCAGCGGGCCACCACCTGCTCGTCGCTCCAGCCCATGCGCTTGCGCACATGGTCGTGCAGCGGGGTGAGGGTGTTCTTGAGGATGCTGATGTGGAGGAAGCGCTTGAAGCTGATCTTCAGGATGCCGAGGCTGCCGTCCACGATGAACACCAGCGCTGCCAGCAGGAAGGCGAACGGGTGGCCGCTCTTGAGGGCCAGGATGGCGAGGAAGAAGCCCATGGCGCGGCTGCCGGCGTCGCCCATCAGGAGGCTGGAGGGCTTTGCGTTGGACCACAGGTAGGCCAGCAGTGCGCCGATAAAGACGATGGCAGCGGTGGAGTAGTCCCCCAGCTCCTCGCCGTAAGCCAGCAGGAAGGTGCCGATGCTCACCACCGCGAGGCTGGCAGACAGGCCGTCCACGCCGTCGGTGCAGTTGACCACGTTGATGCTGGCCCAGATGAGGATGACGATGAGCAGCAGGTAGAGCGGATAGGCAATGGTGAAGGTGGTGCTCAGGAAGTTGACGCTCGTGCCGTTGAAGTTCAGGTAGGTAACACCTGCCACCACGGCAATGACGAAGTCGATGAGGCCCTTCTTGTACTCGTTCCACGCCGTCTCGGAGGCGTCGTCGAAGTAGCCCGACAGCATGGAGGCGATGAGCAGAACGGTATAAATAAGGTACTCTACCTTAAAAGGCACCACCGCCAGCGTCACCAGCGCGATGCAGAGCACAAAGATGAGTCCGGAACCCCGGGCCTTGCCCTTGGAGAGCTCGCCGTTGACGGCGAAGGCACGGCCATGGTCGTGGGGGAGCTTGTCGTGAAAGACCGAGTCCATCAGGGCGGTCAGGGCAAACGCCAGCAGGAACGCCAGCGCGTCCACGGTCTGCTGGCCGGTAGCTGAAATAAGCTGCAGCATATTTTGAACCTCTTTCAATGATATTCTTCTTACTCCGAGAGTGTATCACGCCAGAGCCAAAAAATCAATCGCCCGGTTTGACAATTTTCCTCCCCGTGCCTATAATAGTAAGACAGTTTATCAACACGGAAAACAGGAGACGACATGACACTTTCTTTGGAGCAGCTCTCGGCCCGGATGCGGCAGGGCGAGGACATCCCGCTGTCCGACACGGCCCGCATCGCGCTGGCGCTGAGCATCCCTTCCATTCTGGAGCAGCTGGTGGTCACGGCGATGGAGTACATCGACGCCGCCATGGTGGGCCACATCGGCGCAGAGGCCACCGCCGCCATCGGCATCGTCAGCTCGAGCACCTGGCTGCTCCACGGCATCCTTGTGGGACTGTACACCGCGTTTTCCATCCAGATCGCCCAGTACCTCGGGGCTGACCGCCAGCAGGACGCCCGGGGTGTGCTGCGGCAGTCCATGCTCTTCAACCTCATCCTGGGTCTGGGCGCTGCGGCTTTCGGCGTCGGCATCAGCCGTTTCCTGCCCGGGTGGCTGGGGGCGGACATCTCGCTTCAGGCCAGTTCCAGCGCCTACTTTGCCATCTGGTCGGCGGCCCTTCCCTTCACGATGGCCATGGGAATGTACGCAGCCATGCTCCGGGCCACCGGCGACGCCCTGACCCCCAGCCTCATCAGCGTGCTGGTCTGCGCGCTGGATGTGGTGTTCAACTTCTTCCTCATCAACCCCACCCGGCAGATCCAGCTCTTCGGCCAGAGCGTCACAGTCTGGGGTGCCGGCCTCGAAGTCCCGGGTGCGGCACTTGGCACAGCGCTTTCCACGACCATCGGCGGTCTGCTGGCGCTGGGCGTCCTGCTGCTGCGGGACGGCCCGCTTTGCATCCGAAAGCCCGGCAGCTGGCGCATCACCTCCGCCTGTCTGCGCAACCTCTGGCGGGTGGGTACACCGCTGGCCGCTGAGCGTGCGGCCCTCTCGTCGGCACAGGTGCTGCTCGTCCGTATCGTCTCGGGCCTCGGCACGGTGGCCATCGCGGCCAACAGCCTCGGCGTCAGCGCCGAGGGCCTCTGCTACATGGCAGGCTACGGCATTCAGGACGCCTCCATCGCCCTCATCGGGCAGGCCGTCGGCGCCCACCGCCGGGACATGGCGAAGCGGTTCGCCTGGCTCTGCACCATGATGGGCATGGGCATCATGGCGCTGTCCGGCGTGGGGCTCTGGCTCTTCGCCCCGGCCCTTATGGGCATCTTCACGGCAGATGCCGCCGTCATCGCGCTGGGTGCGCGGGTGCTGCGCATCGAGGCTTTTGCAGAGCCGATGTTCGGAGCCAGCATCGTAGCAAGCGGCGCGATGCAGGGCGCAGGCGACAGCACAGGCTGCTTCCTGCTGAACCTGTTCAGCAACTCCGTGCGCTATAACAAGCAGGGCGGGACCATCGACACCTGGGTCACCCGGCGCTCCGTCCAGGATGACGCCGCCGTTTTTGAATTCAAGATCCAGGACACCGGCGTGGGCATGAGCCCGGAGTTTGCGAAAAACAGCCTGTTCCAGCCCTTCACCCAGGAGCACCCCGGCGCCCGCACCCTGTATCAGGGCACGGGCCTGGGCATGTCCATCGTGAAGGAGCTGGTCACCCGCATGAACGGCTCCATCCAGGTGGACAGCGCCCCCGGCGTGGGCACCACCTTCACCGTGGAGCTGCCCCTCCCCCTGGCCCAGCCGCCCCAGCAGGCCGCCCCCGCCGCTGCGGCAGAGCCAACCCGGTCTCTGGACGGCGTCACCGTGCTGCTCACCGAGGACAACGCCCTGAACATGGAGATCGCCCAGTTCTTCCTTCAGGACGCGGGGGCCAGCATCATCCAGGCCTGGAACGGCCAGCAGGCCCTGGACATCTTCCAGTCCTCCCGGCCCGGTGAGATTGACGTGATCCTGATGGACGTGATGATGCCCGTGATGAACGGCCTGGAGGCCCCCCGCCGCATCCGCGCCC
>OGFK01001288.1_pt1 | contig 16601 bp, 17 predicted proteins | sample 1570931 | NCBI WGS metagenome assembly OGFK01 (sample SAMEA2581935, study PRJEB24529) | metagenome | biome: Human gut stool | place: China | collected 2011
TATGTGCATTTTGTTATCACTTACAAACAACTGACTAGCAATCTGGTCTTCAACTTGATACCAATCAGTATCATAAATCATCTTTTTGATAATAAACATAATATACCAAGAATTTAATTCTGGGACTATATTTCCTAGTCTCATAGGAGTTTGATTTAAAAAACTATCTTCCTCCAAGTATCGTTCAATTTCTAAAGAAACATAATCAAAAATATCATCATAACCATCTCTCTTTAACTCTTCTGGTGAGTACTGTAATTTTTTTTCAAGTATCTTCTTTAAAAAACTTATGTAATTAGATGGCACTTTACAGCTTAAATCGAAACCATTTCCAATTACTAGAAGCATTTCAGGGACAGCTTTGTTTGTTAAAAATTCATCACTATTTTTCAAATTCTGAGCTCCCATTTACCAATTTATTTAGATTTTTCAAAAAGTTTCTTCCGCTTTTCCATAAACTGAATCAACTCTTTTCGGAAAATTTCCTTTTCTTCATTGCTTAATCCTTTTGAATTCATACGAAAAAGTAACTCAATATCCTCTAAAACATCACTTGTTTGTTTGTTTTCTGTGTTTCCTAATAAGTAATCAACTGAAACATATAAAATTTTGGATAATTTTACCAAATTTTCTTGGGTTGGTTTTTTTATTCCACGTTCCCACGAAGCATATGCTTGTTGGGAAATCCCTAAATTACTTGCTACATCAACTTGAGTTAAACCAGTATCTTTCCTAAGTTTTTTTAAGCGTTCTGAAAACTCCATTTTAAAACCTCTAAAAAATTTTTCACTTTTTCCCAATAATCCCTTGACAAAATACAACTATAGGTTGTATAATATAATCAACAACTGATAGTTGTATACGACCTAAAAATAATAACCTGTTTTAAAGGCCGGATTTAGATCATTGACAATTAAATAAAAAGTGCGTCTGACAACCAGAGGACTGATCATCAGAACTACACATAAACTTCGTACCTTTATTGTAATTGTTTTCATAAGTAAAGTCAAGTCCGTTTTATGGTTGAAGTGAAGATAAAAACAAGTATTTGTGGGCTTCCACGCATTTCGGACTTTCGCACTTTTCCGAATAGTAAAGTGAACTGGCTTCGCCAAAGGGCGTAAGAGAATCCCTTGGGTATGATCATGACTACCTAAAGAGATTGGCTGGGAAAGCGATGGTAATTGACGCAAAGCACCTTGCTAAACGTTGCCACCGTGGAAAGAGGGATCTTTCCAACCAAATAACTTTTCTTTACTGCTGTCTATCTAATAAGATAGACCTACTCTCAAGCTACTAAGTTCTTTCCTTTTTTCACTTAGTAGCTTTTTTACTATTGCGATAAAGGAGAATGATATGACAAACTTTTTTCGCACTACAATGTAAACGACTCTATGATAACTATGAATTTACCTATGGTATGTTTAGTGAATCTGATAAACTACAGGCTAAACTCTATGCTCAAGCTCAAATTGATTTAGACCATCTCGCAGATGATGCTCGTAGAAATGGCTATGCTCATGGGGATATTCAATTCTATAGTCATATGTTTAAACGCAAATTATTTACCCACTATTACTCAAGAGTGAAGCAACTAGCTTAACTCTTTTTATTTTACACTCAGAAAGGAAAATCTTATGATCTCAGAAACACTTAAAATGAAACCAGAATTTATTGGCCCTGCTTACTACGAACGTTTGGGAAATGCTCCTAAATTTATTTTTGGAAAAGAAGGCAAATACCAACGTCACATTCTAAACAGTGCAGAGCACGGTGCCTTTCATGTCATCACACCAGCTTCTACAACGGTCATTCCAGAAGATGCTCTAGTAGAAGCAGTCAACCCAATCTTTTTCCCAGACACTGCTTTAAATGGCAATACTGTTGCACCTTATCTCAATGTTTTTGCGGAAAAATTGGTAATCAAAAAATAAGAAATAAAAGGAGAAAATCACATGGCTAAAATTGGATTAAACTACGGAGAAAAACTACAAATTGCTGACAAGACTTATCGTGTCATTACAGATGGGCTAGATGTCCCAGCAGTCCTTGGAAAACTGACTTTCCGAGGCATTGAAGGTCCTGATATCATCTTTGAAGTGGATCGTTCACAACGAAATCCTGATGGATCATTTGTCCAAGTCAATACAGGTGAGATCCGTGGAATTGTCGTAGGGATTCATTCTTCTGTCCAGCACGAAACCCTCTTTTTCACTATCGCAGATATGTCTGAGTCTGAAATTGAAGACCTGGGAATTAAATACCGAGAAGAGGTGGAATTGGAAGATATTGTTATCACGCATACTCATGTCAATCGTAATGATATCTATAAACTCTTTGCTTCTAAAATCAAGAAAAAAGCTGGAGGCGCACCAACTAAAGAAAACAAACCGGTAGAAAATAAGAAGGAAAACTAGGAGGTGATGCAGGATGAAACTCTTTACCTATCGGGGAAAAAGAGTTCGTGTTTTTCATCGTAAATTAAAGGGAATCACATGGTTTATCTGGTGGTTTCCTTTTTTGTTGGCTATTAGTTACTACAGCTACTTACATCTAGAAGAATTAAAAGTTCATCCCTTACCTCAAGGATATTTTCTAGGAGCTGGACTTCTCTTTTCTTTGATTTTCTCTTGGTTTATCAATCGGGTTTGCTACAGGAAGATGCTCTTTTTTCAAAAGCTCAACAGCCTTCGAATTCTTTCTCGCTTTTTGCTTGAGAATAGCCTTTATCTAGTTAAAAAGGTCAGACGTGAAAACAAGATCATTGAAAAAATCACTTTACCTCAAGTGTATATCAAACAGTCTCGCTACAAGATTGAAGTGAGTTTCATCTTAGAAGGTAATAAGTTTCAAGATCGCTTTTTAAACCTTGGAGCTACGCTTGAAGTCATGTTTAACGGGGACTTTCGCAATAAAACCTTTGATAATCGCTTTATCAAGTATGAAATTGCTATTAACCGGATTGATAGCCGAATCACCATCGATGAAGTAAAGGTCAAAGGCTCAAAACTTCAGCTCATGAAAGATGTATCTTGGGATTATATTGAAGAACCTCATCTTCTCATTGGCGGTGGAACCGGTGGAGGTAAAACCGTTGTTCTCATGACTATAATTTATGCACTAGCTAAAGTTGGCTTTGTCGATATCTGTGATCCAAAGAATTCAGATCTAGCTGGATTAAAGAAAATTCCAGTCTTCCATGGCCGGGTTTATACTAGTAAGGAAGATATCATTAACTGTTTTAAAGAGAATGTAGAGTTCATGGAAAAACGCTATGAACGGATGTCTACTTCGCCAAAATTCCAAGCTGGGAAGAACTTTACTCACTATGATATGAAACCAAAATTCATTCTGGTGGACGAGTGGGCAGCTCTTATGGCAAAGATTGATCGTGACTATAGCCAACAGTCAGAACTCATGGAATACCTCTCACAATTAGTTCTAGAAGGTCGTCAAGCTGGAGTCTTTATCATCTTTGCTATGCAACGGCCCGATGGTGAATTTATTAAAACAGCTCTTCGGGATAACTTTATGAAGCGTCTCTCCGTCGGTCATTTAGAATCAACAGGCTATGACATGATGTTTGGAGATGCTAATAAGACTAAAGAGTTCAAAAAGCTGGATGAAATCAATGGAGTCAAGGTCAAAGGACGGGGCTATATCGCAAATACTGGGGAGTTGGCTGGTGAGTTTTTCTCTCCTTATGTACCGCTTGATCAAGGTTTTTCCTTCTATGATGCCTACTCTAACATTCCGATTATGGAGTTTGAAGGAGAAGAATTCTCAGTATTTGAAGAATACAAACCACTAGTTGAAGCAGTTGATCCTATAGAGGAAGAGGAGACTATAGAAAACGAATCAAACAAACGACCACTCAAGGAATTTGCGGATGAACAAAATCTTAAAATGCCAACCTTACGCAAGATTATCTATCTCTTGACAGAACAAGGGATCATTTTTGAACGGACTGTGTCCGCTATTCTAGTGGATCCTTTTCAAGAAAAACTTCTTCTTGAAATCCTCGCTCAATTTGAAGAGGGAGGACGCAGGTCTTATCCAAAAGCAGTTGAAGCGACGATTGTTCATCATGGGCTAGGACAAGGGCAAGGGCAAGCCTGACCGCAGGTCAGGCGCAGACCGTAGCCCGAAGTCTCTAGGCCATGATGAAACTTCAACCCCCGTTTTCTAATAGGGGGGTTACATTTGGCAAAAACGCCAAGTCCACCCCTCCTCATTCCTTATGGGAGTTGGGTTTTCAATTTTTATGAAGTGTGTCACTTTCGTCAAAAAAGTGTGTCACTTTGTTAGAAAGAGGTGTTGCGATGAATGGACAAAATTAGTCCTTTTCATATTAAGAATTTCAGAAAACAAACAGGACTTAGTCAAAAAGCATTTGCACAAGCTGTTGATCTCCCTACACGAACCTACCGCTCTTATGAAACAGGCGAAAGAGGACTGACAATTGATAAGTTTAGAGAACTTAAAGAAAAACTTGGTTACTATCAAGATTGCGATAAAAACAGTCTTCGGGCTCAAATCGACTATCTACGATTGACCTTTCCGAGATTAAAGGATTTAGACGCTTTCTGCGAAAACTTCCTTCACTGTCACTTAAGCGAATTTACAGACCAAGAAACTCGCCTTATGAACTATACCCACTTATGGCAACGAGGAAATATCTGGATTTTTGATTTCTTTGATAAGTCTGTGACGAATGACTACCAAACTTGTCTTCAATTATCTGGGCAAGGATGCCGTGAGTTGGAATTGCTTCTAGAAGACAAAGGAATCACTTGGCAGATCTTTCTTCAAAACATTCTTTATTCCTATGAAGATGTTCGGGTGAAGCGACTCGATATTGCTCTAGATGAACTCTATAAGGGTTATGGTCACGAGGACGAACAAATTCAAATTCCTAAATTGATTGATAAACTCTATTCCAAAGAGATTGTCCTAGACACGATCAAGAAATGGAATATCACGGGTGGTGGATCTTTCACAGATAATGAAGACATGGAAGCTAATCACGGCTTATCCATTTACTTTGGAAGTCGTCAAAGTCAACTCTACTTCAACTTTTATGAAAAGCGCTATGAAATAGCTCGAATGGAAAACATCTCCTTGGACGAATCCTTGGAGATTTTTGGTATCTGGAATCGCTATGAACTCCGTTTCTCAGATCAGAAAGCTCAAGGCATTGTGGAGGAATACATCAACGGTGTAGATCTCGGAGAAATCGCAAGAGGTATCATCAATAAAGAAATCCAGGTCTATGATGGAATCACTCGCTTTGGAGCCTATAAACCTGATGAAAAATGGCAACGGCTCTTTGGAGGTGTCGAACCCTTAAAGCTCTCAACCAACCCACAACCTTACAGTATTGAGCGAACGATTCGCTGGCTGACCTATCAAGTTGCTAACTCCCTTGCACTAGTCACTGAAGCTGATAAAATCCTCCAAACAGAATACATGAAGATGATTCAAAATAGTGGGGAGATCACAGACCGAGGAAAGGCTATGTTACGACTTCTTAAAGCTAATAAACAATATGAACACTAGAAAGGAAAAGCTATATGGAATACAAAGTTCAAATCAATTCACTAGAAAACTTTAAAGCCTGGTCTGGTGGACTAACCACCTTGAACACTGTCCGTGAACGTGGTGGAGTAGATACCCTAACCGTCATTTGTGAAGATATCTTCTCTGGTGATACACCAACAGAAGGACAAATCAATGACTGGCTCTGGTTTGATTCAGATTTTATCTACCAAGCTCTAGGCTACGATGATCTGCTTGAGGCTTCTTGAGATGCTGAAGAAGATTTATCAAGCAGACTTTCTGCTTCTTCCAGAACATGAATTTTGGCATATGTATATCCTCTTACGAAAAGGTAAGGACTTCTACTATGAGTGCGCTGGCAGGAGTACAGAAGATCTTCCAGATAGTAGAGGGTTTTATAACTATGAACATGCTTGTTTCACACTAGATGGTCAAGTGTTGAGCGTAAATAAAAAAATGCGTCCCTCACTCATTACTTATATCCAAAAGACCATCAAAGACAATCAAGAAAAATTTAGAAAGGAAATTGAAATGGCTACTAAAACTATTTTTGAAAAGAAAGTCTCTCAAGTAACGAATGAACTGGGAGAATTACTTAAAAAGAAAGATCATAGAGAGGCTTGGACCAAGGCTGGAGAATTAAATAGTCTCCTTAAAAAAGAAGAAGCCAAGGATCTAAAACCTGACTTGATCGAACAACTCCAAACTGAGCTACGAGGCTACTATTACATTAATGGCGAGATCGAAAAAGCTAATAAGCGCCTTTATGCAAAAGGCTCAAAGCTCATTGAACTCGCTACTCTCTAAAAGGAGGATCTATGGATAAAGCCAAACGCTACTTACTTCAAGCAAAAGAGTATCTCTCTCACTTTAAAAAGGTGGAGAAAAAAGGAGGTCCTCCAAAACTAAAAGTCACCAATAAAAAGACCGTCAATATTGTAGTCATAGGAGGAATTTCTTTCCTCCTTTTTGTTGGTTTCTTGGGATCTATCCGTGCTATCACACTCTCAAATAAGATAGGAACACTACAAGCTCAAGTGGAGGCTACTAAAAAACAAAAGGCACAGCCAATGGAGTCTAGTAGAAAATACGACTACAAGCTCCAGTACTACTTGAACGACTATGTCTACGCTTATTTCACCCTTCCACAGGAAGGAGATAAACAACAAGCTCAAGTGGACTACTTAAACAGCTTTTACAACTTCATTCCTGATGTGAAAGCTCAAGGTCAAGTTCGAAATCCTAGTGAGCTTCTCTATTCTCAGTTAGTGACTGTAGAAGGGAAGGTTGCGACCTATAAGATCAAATACAAGGAAACTATCCGTCGGGATAATAACACGGAAGAAAAAGAAATTGTGACAGGTTTCAATATTCCATTTGATGAAAAAGATGGGAAATACTATATCTCTGGCCTTCCTTGGTTCTCTGCCATTGAATCCTCACAAGCTGGACACTTTAGCGAAGACGATCAGCTTCAATTAACCGCTAACGATCATTTTTCAGACAGCGAGCGAAAGAAGGTGGAAAAATTCCTCAAAGTCTTCTTTACCAACTATACTACTAACCAAGATAACCTTAATCTGATTGCTAAGGATGTGGATATTATAGCCAATACCACCTTCAAAACAATTGATTATACCTATCTAAAAAAAGACGGTCAGAATCTAATCGCTTATGTTCAAGCAACCTTTGAGATCGGAGGGACCACTCATTCAGAAAACTTCACTTTTACCCTCTCAGAAAAAGAAAAGACCTACTATGTCACAAAACTAGAACACACCATTCCACTAAATTATGCAAATGATAAAGAATAGGAGAACTCTATGAATACAGACAATCTACGAACCTTCCTCCAGGGCGATGGAATTTGGATCCTAACAGCTATTGCCGTGCTCTTAGCGATCAAGGCTTGGCGGAACAGCTCTTGGCTTCAACTCTTCTCTGTCGTTGGTTTCTATGCCGTTATTGTTTCAATTGCCAAAGGACAAGATATCCTAAAAGCAGTCGGCTGGTTCCTGCGACTCTTCGGTATTGAATCAGGACTTTAAGTATGAATGAAGAAAGACTTTATGACTACAGTAAGGGCCTAAATGCTCCTTATTGGATCCAAGAAATCAAGACAAAAAAGGGCACTCGACTATGGTACTTTGCGACACCTATGCAGTTGTCCTTTTTCATTGTTTTTATCATCGTCTTTGTGGCCATGTTACTCTTTGGTGGGTTTATCTTTGTGCCACTCGCAAAAATCACTCACTCAATTTCTCTCTTGCTCTATTGGTATCTCCCTTACAAATTGGCTAAATTCTATACGGAATACGAGCCTCACGGTAAAAAGATGCACGTCTTTATCGGAGATTACCTGATTTACTTCTGGGAATTTAAGCTAAACAAAAAAGCTATCTACCATGAAGATCGAATAGAGCCTGTAGAAGAAATTGTCTTTGAAAAAACAAATCTATAGAAAAGGAGGACCTATGAGTATTACTTTAACCTATCCTATTAGGGAAACACATGAAAATCTAGCTCTCAAAAAAGATCAAACAGTCGTTGCTTATTATCGTATTCCAAACACTCCCATCACAATTACGGATGATGAAAAAAAGGGCAAACACAAAATCACAGTTGCTCAAATGATGAAGAAGCTTCAGAAAAACAAGTTCTTTGAAATATCTCTGATCCCTAAAGATTATCTCTTAGAAGAGAAAATGCGGGACTTTTCAGATGCTCTAGCAGATGATAGTCGTGAACTAGGAGAAGAACTACTTCTTTACACCGTTGATCGTCTAACAGATGAAATGGAAATTCCATATCAGTTTGACTGGGTCGTAGGAGTGACTTTACGCAAACAAAATCATGGAGCTACCGTCAAAGACTTGGCCTATGAGAGCTTCAATGAGTTCTCAGAAAAAATTGCCAAGGGTCTTGACTACGAATATGAGTTAAGCCCCACTTGGTATGAAGACTATAAAAGTGATGAATTCACTATTTTTCAAGCCTTCTCTGTCCTTCGGGCAAAACGTTTATCCAATGAAGAACTCTTTTATTACCAGCGGATGCAGTACCTTCGCTATATCCCTCACTACAAGAAGGAGGTGCTCGCCAATCGTGCTCAATTCAATATCACAGACACCTTGATCAAAGTCCTAAAAGGTGGCTTTCTCAAGCTAGAAAGCCCTTATGGATCTTCTTTTGTGACGATTCTTCCGGTTGGTAAATTTCCTGTTCAATTCAATGGTTTTCATCTTGGCGAATTTATCCAACGCTTAAACTTTCCCGTTGAGCTACGAATCAAGGCAGAATTCATTGATACCAACAAGATCAAGGGACGAATGGGACGATCGAATACACGTTACAGAAACATCATGGAGGAGGCAGAAAATACTGATACTGTCCAACAAGACGAGATCATTATGGGATCTATCTCCCTAAAAGACTTGATGAAGAAAGTCGGAAACAAGGAAGATATTATCGAATATGGAGCCTATCTGATTGTCTCTGCTTCTAGTGTGAACCAACTCCGTCAAAGACGACAAGTGGTTTTGAACTACTTTGATGATATGGGCGTTGAAATCAGTGAAGCCTCTCAAGACGGACCTTATCTCTTTCAAGCTCTGCTTTATGGAGAAAACCTCCAAAAGAAAACTCGCACCTGGACACATATGGTCACAGCTCGTGGATTTTCAGAACTCATGCCCTTCACCAATACCTCTTCTGGAAACCGTATCGGTTGGTATATCGGCCGAGTAGATAACTGGACAGGGCGTTGGGACAATATTGAGAAAGCTATTGATTCCTCAAAGAACATTGTCCTCTACAATGCGACAGTAGGAAATAAAGAAGATATCGCTGGAAAGATTACCAAGAACCCACACATCATTATTACGGGGGCAACAGGTCAAGGAAAATCTTTCCTTGCTCAGATCATCTTTTTAAGTGTGGCTTTACAGAATGTCAAAACACTTTATATTGACCCTAAACGTGAACTTAGAAATCACTACCAAGAAGTGATCAACTCACCTGAATTTGCACGTCTCTATCCTGAACGCAAGAAACAGATTGAGAACTTTAACTTTGTGACACTAGATAGCTCGCTTCCATCAAACCACGGAGTCTTAGATCCTATTGTCGTTCTAGATAAAGAACAAGCTGTAGAGGTCGCAAAGAACATGCTCGAGTTTCTACTACAAGCTGTGGATGATGTCACAATGGATCAAAAAACAGCTATTACAGAAGCTATTAATGCGATTGTAGAAAAACGAGTCGCTGGTGAGAAAGTCGGCTTTAAACACGTCCTAAAAGTACTGAGAAGCTCTACTTCCTCAGAAATTGCTTCGGTTGGTCGTTATCTGACTTCAATTGTCACAAACTCTATCTTGGAACTAGCCTTTTCAGATGGGACCACTCAAGGACTTAACTATGAATCAAGAGTGACCATTCTAGAGGTCAATAACCTCAAACTACCAAAAGATGATTCCACAAAAATTTCAGATCATGAACGCAATTCTATTGCCCTCATGTTTGCGCTTGGTGCCTTCTGTACCCACTTTGGAGAACGAAATGAAAATGAAGATACCATTGAGTTCTTTGATGAAGCATGGATTCTTATGAAGTCCGCAGAAGGAAAAGCCGTTATCAAAAATATGCGTCGGATTGGACGCTCCAAAAACAATACCTTGGCACTGATTACTCAATCTGTACATGATGCAGAAAATGACGATGATACAACGGGATTTGGAACTATCTTTGCTTTCTATGAAAAGTCAGAACGAGAAGATATCCTAAAACACGTCAATCTAGAAGTCACTGAAAGCAATCTCGAATGGATTGATAATATGATCTCTGGTCAATGCCTGTACTATGACGTCTATGGCAATCTCAATATGATTTCCGTACACAACATCTTTGAAGATATTGATATGCTTCTAAAACCAATGAAAGCTACGGTATCATCAAGCCTTGAAAATAAATACGCTAGTTAGGAGGTGAATCCATGCAAGAAGCTTTTGACAAACTAAGAGGAGTCGATATCTTCTCTCTCAAGTCCTATATGGAACCTACTGGGTTCGCTTCCTTTAACGGGGCTTGGGTTCTGATTAATGAGCTTTTCGTCAACTTCTTCTTTTTCATTCTAAACGCAGTGGTGGGCTTCTTTTCTTTGCTGATTCGAATTCTTGAAAAGATTGATCTATATTCCAACTACAAGAACTATGTATTTAATGGAGCGATGAATATCTGGAAAGGATTCATCGGTTCAAGTTCTGGCGGAGTCGCAAAACAATCACTCGTTTCAATGTTGCTTCTAATCCTAGCTTTCTATCTCTTTTACCAGTTTTTCTTTTCGAAAGGAGCTTTTTCAAGAACTCTCCTTCATGTCTTTCTGGTACTCATCCTTGGCTTTGGTTATTTTGGAACAATCGCTGGAACATCAGGTGGTCTGTATTTACTAGATACCATTAACCATGTCTCTCAAGATGTCACTAAAAATATCACGAATATTAAGGTGGAGTATGGCAATAATAAATCCATTAAAATTGGCGATTCCATGGCAGATAGCTATATTGCAGAAACCTCCTATAAAGCTTACGTCTTCGTCAATACAGGACAAGAAAACGGGAAATATAAGAATAGCCAAGATGGGAAACAAGAAACTTTTGACGATAGTAAGGTACTAGGAACAGGCGATAAGAATGGAAACTTTAAAGCAGTTAAGTCTAAAGATCGCAATAAATATCTAGATGAACTAGGAAATGGAGCCAATGATGATGGTGAAAAGAACCGGTGGGTTTCAGCTATGCCAGATTTCATCTTTACTCGTATGTTTTATGTGATCTTTAAAATTTGTGAAGCCTTTGTATTAGCTATACCCGTTATCTTGATTCAGATGTTAAACGTCATTGCTCAGACACTCGTCCTGATGATGATCCTGCTCTTTCCAATTGTGCTATTGATGTCCTTCGTACCAAGAATGCAAGATTTGATTTTTGGAGTTCTAAAAGTCATGTTTGGTGGGTTGCTTTTCCCAGCTATCACAAGTCTATTAACGCTTTTAGTCTTCTATATTGAAAAAATGATCGAAAATATTGTCATTACAGGTTTTGATGGCATCCTTAAAACACTTCCATCTTTGATTATCTTTGGCCTTGTCTTTAAACTACTCATTTCAGTTGTATCAAAAGGACTTGTATACTTCCTTCTATGGAAATACAAAGCTGAACTGATCCAATTCATTCTTGGCTCTAAAGCACGAATGGTTGCGAATGATATTGGAAATAAAGTTGAAAAAGGGGTCACAAAGACCAGAGAGGTGGCTTCGCAAGTACCATCGAGAACTCTTTCATCTGCTCAACACCTTGGGAACTTTGCCTTAGCAGGTGCTGGTTTCGGAGCTGGAATGGTGATGAATGCCAAGAGTCACTTCCAAAATGTTGGTTCTTTCTTTACCAATAAGGAATCAGAGCACCAACCTGATGAAGTGCTCCCAGCAGAAACACTTGAGACTCCAGTAACTTCAGATGCTCCAGAACCAAGCATTCCAAAAACAAAGGCATCGCTAGAAGGGGTTAAACCAGTTGAGGAAAAAACACAAAGTCCTTCAATGGAATCCCCAATCACAGTGGAGCCAACACCAAGTTCAAACGAGGAATTTCAAACTCTTAAAGAAGAATGGATTTCTCCATTTAAACAGCTCCGCATTAATAGTATTGAGCACAAATTAGAGGAATATAAAGATCCTCAAGCTATGTACAAAGCCCAAGGATCGAATGCCTTCACTCGTGCTTATAGGAAAACCATGACACGAGATGATAAATTGAGAGCCAATATTGAACGAAGAGACCGATTAACAGAACGCTTAAAACAACTTAGAGGAGAATGATATGAATACCAAAATACGCTCAAGAACTTCTTTTCCAAGAGTTCTTGAAGAAACTCTTTATCAGGCCTACCAAGAAGGAAAACGCTCAGTCGATTTCCTTCTTTTATTTCCAGTCACAGAACAAGAGCAAGACCAAATTATCTTACAGGCTAAGTCCTATTCAGTCGTTCTAGATGCTAAATGGCGTTTTGGGACTGTCCTGTTCACTGCTTATATAAGACATTAACTAGAAAGGAGATTCGATGAAAAAACTAAAATGGTTTCTATTAGCCGGTCTCATTCCTCTCTTTCTACCGGTCCTCATCATCATTATCCTTATGGGGGCTGTCGGAGGTGGTGGAACGAATGGCTCACCCCAATCTCAAAATGGAGTGACTTATGCGGATCACTGGTCAGATGGAGACCCTTATACTCATAACCTACTTGTTCATCGCTTCGGTATCACAGCAGAGCAATTAGACGGCTTTTTAGATACGTTAGGAATCTCCTATGATAAGAACCGAATTAATGGGAAAAAGCTCCTCGAATGGGAAGCTAAATCTAATCTTGATGTCCGTGGAATCGTTGCGATCGCACTGAATGAAAGTTCCCTTGGAACTGCTGGGGTAGCCACTAATCCTGGAGCCAATATGTTTGGTTTTGGAGCCTATGACTCCAATCCAGAATATGCCAATAACTTTAATGACGAGGTTGCGGTTGTCGGACTAACCCAACAAACCATCATTGGAAATAAAAACCAAACCTTCAAAATTCAAGATGACAAGGCTAAAAAGTTTGCGAATGGAACACTCAATCCAGCAACTGATGGCGGGGTCTATTTCACAGATACTACAGGGTCGGGAAAAAGACGTGCAGAAACCATGCAAAAACTGGATGCCTTCATTGATGAACATGGAGGAACTCCAAAAGCTCCTGAACAAACTACAGGAAAAACTAGAGATGGTGGTGGCATCACTTCAAATGATATACCTGTAGGCTATAGTTTGACAACAGCTATTGATACCACAGGATATATCACTAGTACCTATCCTTGGGGACAATGTACCTGGTATGTCTTCAACCGTGGAAAACAAGTCGGAGTCAACTTTGATCCATTTATGGGAAATGGTGGACAATGGATGAATAAGCCAGGTTTCACAACAACCCATACACCAACAGAACACTCTGCTCTATCATTTAGCCCTGGACAGGCTGGAGCTGATCCAATATACGGACACATTTCATTTGTGGAACAGGTCAAATCAGACGGCTCAATTCTTGTCTCAGAATGTAATGTAAAAGGATTGGGGATCATTAGTTACCGTACATTTGATGCGGAAACCGCAAAACAATTTACTTATATCATTGGACATTAGAAAGGATAATTATATGGATACATTACAACAAGTAAAACTAGATAAAATCGAAAATCTATTACAGGTTCTGGTAAATCTTCTGGATAAAAGATCAGATACTAATCAGTTAGAAATTATGACCCAAAAGGAAGTCCTCAAAGAACTGAATATTTCCCCTAATACACTCAAAAGTTGGGAACGTAAAGGACTGCCACGATTGGAGCCACCAATCGAAGGGACCCGAACAGTATATTATAAACGTGGGGATATCCTTAAATTCTTGACCATCTGAGGTAAACTAAATGCAAATTGAGACAATAGAAAGAAACAATAAGAAAGTTCTTAAGAAAATCAAAAAAGATGGTTCTATAACTTATTCTATGAAAGGAGCTTATTTAGGAACTGATAAAAAAACAGGAAAACAAGTTACAACTACTATATCAGCTCCAACACTAAAAGCCTTAGATCGCAAATATTTAGAGACTAAAAGAAAATTTGAAGAAAATGATTCTACTCGAAAAGAAACTCTATCTGTCGGTACTATAAAAGAACTGTCCGAATTTTGGTATGATAGTTATAAATCTTGGGTATCCTCTGATAATACAAGAAATAGAGTAAGGGGATATTTGGATACATATATCCTCCCAAAATTTGGTGATTATAAAATAGATTCTATTGAATCTACGGAAGTTCAAAAATGGGTTGATCAGCTAGCAGAAAAAGCTCGAATAGAAATAAATAAGGGAAAACGGAAGGCAGATAAAGGAAAGGCATCTGATTATGGTGCAGTCGTTCATAAACTAAAAGATATTCTGGATTTCGGAATGGTACACTTTAATCTAAAGAATAATCCCGTAAAACAAGTCAGGATACCACCCAAGCCTAAATCACCTCAAAACCGAATTCAAGTTCTACATGAAAAAGATATCGCTATATGGTTGAATTACTTAGATACGCTCCCAAACTCAAGAGCCAACAGGCGCTTTAAACTTATTTGTAATACTCTTTTAGCTTCTGCCTTACGAATTAATGAACTATTAGCATTGGAAGTTGATGACTTACTTTTCGAATCATCAGAAATTAACGTAAATAAAACTCTTATGTGGAGGAGAGGAGACAAAACCTTAGGTACTAAAGGTAAGGTTATTTGTAAAAATTCTGCGAAAACTGATTCAGGAAATCGCAAAGTATCAGTACCTATTACCATTATTCAAGAACTTAAAGATTTTAACAATGAAATGAATAATTACTTTGAAAAACATGGGCTTCCAAAATCTAAGTTGATATTTCCCACTATCTATGGAAATTACATGACTGATCGAAATGAGCGAGCTACTCTTATTAAACGATTAAAAGAGTTAGGTTTACCTGATTATGGTTTTCACTTATTCCGCCATACTCATGCATCTTTAATGCTCAACTCTGGAGCAAATTGGAAAGAATTACAAGAACGTATGGGTCACAGATCTATTTCAACCACAATGGATATCTATGCGGAATTAGACCCTAACCGAAAAAATGAAGCAGTAGATATTTTAATGGAAAGACTTTCACAAATAAAAGGTGAAAATTAACAGTCATTTGAAACTCTACCTTTTTCTCTACCTTTTCTTCATAAACAGTCGTAAAGGCTGTTAAAATAAGCTTTTTAAGTATATAAGTTAACTTTTACAGAAGTTAAATAATTGAGTTTAAAAAGTCGTTGAAAATCAATTTCAACGACTTTTTTCTTTTATCCATTTCACGACTCACTTTCTCACCAAGCATAATTTTTCTCACCGCATGTAACCATGGCTGCTAACAACTCCTCTGGTGTCAGTTTCTTCAAGCCTCCATAGGTTGGATCCTGTACATGTGTATCGGGATCTAGATAATAGATTGCTGAGATGTCCTTGCCATCTGCTGTCAATTCATAGCCTACTCCAATCACATTATGCTCTCCACTTTTTCCAGGATAGATTTGTGCTACATTGAAGGTGTAATAGAGAGGATAGCCATCATCAATATCTTTGCGCACGCGTTCTTTAAAGAGACGGATATCTTCCGAATCTGGACGAGCATCTGTTACAGTAACCAATCGATAGCCTGCTTGATTTCCACTTGGTTCCGGATAGCCAAATAGATTCTGATTCAAGACGCGAATGGCATCTCGATTATGAGTCCCATAGGGATTATAAGTCCCCATTTCCTTAGCCAATTGGTGTTGAGAAACGCTAACCCCTCGACTAGCCAGCATCATATGGACTGTCGCTGGAGCACAGAAATACCATTCTTCTTGAAGTTTTAAAGAAATAGGCAATAGTTTTCGGATTCCTTGATTCTCTTTGGACGATGTTCCTTGCTTGAGTGATTGAGAAGGTTGCGTATTCTCTTGCGATGAAGCTTGTTCCTGTTTTGAAGATGGCAAGGTTTCCCGACTACCGGCTTCCGTTCTGCCTTCCTTGATTTTTAATCGCTCTGCTACTTCTGCTGGCATTGGTGGATTAGGTTCTGTACGCTCCTTTGTTTTTACACTAACTGTTGTTGATGAAGAGGATGTGACCTTACGAGAGCTGGAAGGACTTGTTTGGCTTTCTTTTTGTGTCGCTGTACAGCCAGATAAACCAAGCAAAGTCAGAAGTACAAGGAATAAATGAACTTTTCTCATGATTTTTCTCCTTTCTACCATTCTTGATAGCGCATTACGGAGTTTTCATTTCGATAGATTTCACCTTTTGGAATCTCACTATCCTTCTTTTTGAATTGAATCCATAGAATCCCTTTATCCGATAGTAAAATGGGGCCATGATCATATAAATAATGAATCCGATGCCTTAAATCCCACAAATAATATT
>OGFK01001292.1_pt1 | contig 16533 bp, 14 predicted proteins | sample 1570931 | NCBI WGS metagenome assembly OGFK01 (sample SAMEA2581935, study PRJEB24529) | metagenome | biome: Human gut stool | place: China | collected 2011
GTAAACGGTACGCCTGTAACCTCATTCACCACAAGGGGCAACGTGCAGATAGAAAAATACAGCTTGAACTTGCACCGCCGACCGAGAAAGAATGCAAAGAAGAGGAAAAGAATACGGACAATGTAGAGGTTGTTGCTAATGCTGATATTCGCAATAAACATCAGCATTTTTCAAAGGTGAAAATCTGAAATTAGAAAATAGCGGCAATTAGCAATAGATAGCTTTATGTCGCTACTTATCTGATTTTCTGCAAAGTTAACAAAAGTTTGCAGATATAAAGATTTTCACCTCTTTATTTTTCCAAGTACAAATATAATAGTGAGGGCAAAAGCTTTAAAACTCCAGGCAAAACATAAAGCTTTTGCCCTTACAGGCGTCTTGCTGATTGCCATCATACCAAAGGCGATGCCCTGGGCTAGGAGTTTTTGGGCCTTCAGCCCGTACTTGAACCACATGCGAAAGTTCTGTTTCTAAAAAATCTTCTGTTCAGATATGTTCCTATTCATTTATATTATCACCCACACTGACATAAGAAAGAACCAAACGGCGAACCACGGCATGAATGTCTTCATTAGGGAACTTCTGGCGATATTTCTCCGTAAGGTCTTCACAGAAATACATCTTGCTATGAACCAAAGAAGAAGGAATATTTTGATGTATAAACACATCGTATGTTGCAACAGGCTTGCCATCCTTTGTGTCGACAGGCACAATATCCATCTTATACCAAGCATTTGCAGAAGCGGCAGGGAACAATCTATAATTGTCATTCCTCTCCACTTTACCAGCGATGTCCAGTATATATCCGTCAGCAGACTTATCGTCCTCAGGATTCACAGCATATAGCATACATGTAGCAGGAAGCGTCGAGTATTTTTTTGTGATAAACTGATATTTCCTGCTTCCTCCAAAAGGAGGGTTTGCCTTCAAATCCTGCTCTATATCCTCACGAATTTGTGGCGCATCCACCACAAACTCTACTTCGCCAGTATAATTGACGACAGATTTCGATGACTGTGGATTTGGCGGAATAACTTCACCATTGTCATTGCTGTTGTCACACGCACAAAAAGCCAAGACTACCAACAGTAGTAATACTGATTTTTTTACTAAATAGTTCATGTCCTAATTTGTTTATTAAACCTATTCTGATATTAAACGTAGAATATGCCTAAAAATTGCTCTATTCTACGTTTTTAACATTCCATCTAAAACTTGCCTATTTTATTTATTTTATCAAGAACAAAAAGAAAGTGTTGATTACAATCAATAGCCATTTTGGGGCTTGGTGGAGGTATTGATTAGAAAATATTTCTGCTTTCGATGTTTGTTGGAGGTGTAGATTGTAATCAACAGGCACTTTTAGGTTCGTTAAAGCCATTGATTGCAGTCAAAACCTATTTTTATGTGGCATTGGGGCTGCTGATTGCAATCAATGGTTACTTTTAAGAGCCGTTAGTAGTTTTGATTCAAGTTTCTTCTGTCCACAAAATGTGAAAACATCTGTTGATTGCTGTTTCTTTCAACTTTTTGTGTTAAGAATTACAAGAAATCAGAATCAAAAGCTATTTTTACGGGCAAAAACCATCTTTTTATCATCCTGCTGCCATTTTTTTGCAATAAGGTTGCGGTTTTCTCGTTTATTTTTATATCTTAGCAATCGCAACTGGAGAAATCCAACGATGCACAAAACGATTTGTCAAATTTAAATCCTTAACATCATGAAAGAGATTTACGACATCAACATTCAGCGCATGAATAATGGTGCGCATTTCACGTTTGTAAGTAACATTCTTGCACGTGCAGAAGCCGATACAGCCGTCAAGGGCAAGGCTTCAGAACTCGTCAGTAATTTCAAGACTGCCGTCAATGCAGAGGACGAAGCCTTGAAAATTTCACAGAAAAGTCTCTTGACTGATGATATTGCCAAGGCTGACATCGACCGTGACGCTCTCTATGCTGGCTACAAGAAAGCCGTTGAAGCTTTCCTTGCTATGCCTATCGCAGACATGGCACAGGCAGCAAAGGTTCTCGCACAGCACATCAAGGACTACAAGATTAACACCGCTGGCCAACTCGATAAGGAGACTGGTCTTTTGGTTAATTTCATTACAGACCTTGAAGACAAGTATTCCGCACAAGTTGCAAAGTTAGGCTTGACAGCATTTGTTACAAATCTGAAAGAAGCTAACGAACGAGTAAGAATGCTTACCTTGCAGCGTACCAATGAGAAAATGGGTGTGACAGTTGGAGCTTTGAAAGCAGCTCGCACTTCAAGTGATGATGCTTACCGTGCTTTGGTAAAGATGGTAAACGCCCTTGCACTCGTCTTTGGTGAAAAGGATTATACGGCTTTCATTGACTATGTGAATACGGAAGTTACCCACTACAAGCGTGAGGTTATCGGGCAAAAAGCCAAGGCTCCATCTACTTCGGGCAGCACAAGTACACCAAGCGGTAACGGTTCGGCATCTGGCTCTGGTTCTTCTTCAAGTGGTGGCTCTACATCGGGTGGAAGTTCATCATCAGGTGGAGCTGGCGGAGGTATTGATGCAGAGTAAAGTAAATAAGAATTTTCGATGTTGCTTCTAAATAAGGAAGCAGCATCGAATTATCATGATACAAGATAAGACAAAGCAAATGAACGATAATATAAAGAAACTCTTGAAAGATGGACCAGAACAGCAATTGGTTGTTGGTCCTATTGTAGAAAGACTTATTAGTAATGGGTGGGAACTTGACCAAATTATATTTGGCAAAAATGAATGGAAAGTTCCTAAAACTCCTTCAGAAGCATCCAAAAGAGAACAAGGTGTGTCCTTTGATTATTTCCCAGTTGACATAGCTGTATTTGATAGTGTTGCCACTTGTGGTGACTATCGCCATTTGCTGTTTGTTATAGAGTGCAAGAAGCCTAATTTAGATGTGGGATTGCAGCAATTAGAGACATATTTAGGTCTTGAACCTCATGTAAAACTTGGCATTTGGGCAAATAATGCAGATGCGTCTGCAACAACTTTGTTTGTTTATAAGAGTGCCAAAGGTTTGAGCTATCCACAAAAGCGAACAGTAAAAGATTTGCCGTTAATGGGCACGTCTTTTACTCCTGATTCTGTTATCCTAAAATTCTCGGATTTGGTTATACCAACAAAAGATACTTTGTATCGTGCTTTCACTGAATTATTGGATAAAGTTGTTGCACAAGACGGAAATGTTACTCGACGTGAAGAGCAGTTAGACCAACTCTGTAATCTTATTCTGTTAAAACTTGATAGTGACAAACAAGGAAAAATAGACTCTGATCGAGAAGTCTATTTCAGAACATTCGCCACTGAAAATGGAACGGCAAAATATATTAAGGAGAAGTTTGACAATTTCATAGAGGTATATCCTGATATTTTTGTGTCTAAGTCTGACCAAGAACTGCGATTTGACGATGCTACAATTCATGATGTTGTAGAAAGATTAAGCAAATACAACCTTATAGATATTGGTGCAGATACAGTTTCTATTGCCTTTCAAGTATTACGCAGTGCGGCATTGAAACAGGAAGAAGGTCAGTATTTCACTCCAAAACAAGTGATACAAGCTGCGGTAAAAATGATGGATGTTACATTAGATGACATTATCATTGACCCAGCTTGTGGTACTGGTGGATTTCTCATTCAATCGCTGATTGAAATGAAAGAGAGATACCCAAATGAAGAAAAGGAAATATCAAGGTGGGCACAATTGCATATCTATGGAATAGACAAGGACGCTATCGGCATTAAACTGACAAAGGCTATCATGCAGATTCTGAATGATGGTTCGGCTCATTGTGTCCGTGGGGATAGTGTTTTGACCCATACATGGAAAGTCAAGTATCCTCATTTGCTTTCTAACCAGTTTAAGAATGGGCGATTCACAAAAGTATTCACGAACCCACCTTTTGGTGCGCCATTAAAAATCAAGTATTCTGATGCGAAGAAATCAGGGTTAAGTATCGCTGATTATATAGATACTGGCAAAGACATTGAACTGGGCTTAGCAATGTTTAACCGATGCTATGACTTACTTAGAGAAGGAGGGCGAATTTGTATTGTCCTCCCAGAGACTTATTTCTTCTCACCATCCTATAAATATGTTCGTGAATGGGTAAAAGAAAGAATGAAACCTATTTGTGTAGCGAATGTCCCTATGGATGCTTTCCAAGGATTCTGTAGAGCTAAGACAAACTTGTATATTTTCGAGAAACTGCATGAGGACAAATCCAATCTTCATGAAGATTCTGATGTCGTTACTTTTATGAATCCACAAACCTGTGGCATTTACAAAAATGGATGTGACCGATTTGTTGTTGACGAGACTGGTAAAAGAACAGATGTCATCGACAATAAGTTGTTGGAACAGGCTATTGAATATTCACAAGGAGAGAAAAAGAATCAGTATGACATAGCATTATCTACGATATATAAATCAGATGTGCTTGTTCCCCAATATTTCGACCAATCGCTTCAACAACCATTTGAAACATTGAAATCGAAATATCACTTTGAGGGTATATCTATTGCAGAACTCATGGACGAGGGAATTATAACTTTGACAAATGGTCATGGTAGTCCAAGCAATGATTTACGTAATGGTACTATTCCGTATGTTAAAGTCTCAGACATTAGGAATTTGAGAATAAACGTAAATCCAACCAATCTTGTAGCTATAGAGTTGGCACGGAAATTTTGGAAAACGGAAGACGGAAAGAGTAATCTTAAAGCGTGGGATTTGATTTCTCCAAGTAGGGCAAGTAGTAATATCGGAGAATTTGCAATACTTCTACCTGGAGAAGAACAGATTGTTCTTACAAAGGAAGTCTTTGTCATAAGGGTTAACAAGAATGATTATGGTTACACCCCATTTTATCTTTTGTGGGCTTTATCCCTCGTTGAGACAAGAAAACAATGGGCAAGAGTTACGCTTATGCAGACTAATCGTGAAGATGTCGGACAAAGATACAAAGAGATAATCATTCCAAAACCTGTTGGTAAAGAGTGGGCAGAGAAAGTATCACGACCATTTGCAAAGTATTTCAAACAACTTGCTGATGCAAAGCAACAATTTGCAAAGGATACATCAAGTGATAATTTCGATTATATAGCAAGCGTTAGTGCTTTTGATTAATAAACAATAAAAACATGCTAATAATAGCATAATAAACAAATATGGATATGAACAATTTATTTAAGCAAGGCTATAAACCGCCTTAAACAAAAGATGGGTTTATCAGAGGATATTCCCATTATATCTTTGAAACATTTCCTATACCCCAAATCAATTTGGCTACGACATCCAGCACCCTAACGACGACTTGGAGACCGTTACGTTCGTTGACGGTTTCGGAAGAGCCGTGCAGGTGAAGAAGGACGGTGTTGTGACAAGTGCATCCAAGGGCAACTCTGCCAAGGATGAGAACGTGATGATAGTCAGCGGAAGAAACGTGTATGACGCTTTCGGACGTGTGGCAAAGGCTTTCTATCCTACAACGGAAGGAACCGGATCGAAATCAACGTTCAACAAGTCATTTGACAATGTATCTCCAACGGTTACTGTTTATGACGTGCTCGACCGTGCTACCTCAGTGACATTGCCGGACAACTCTACGACAACTACGGCATATACTGTTGACAACGGCAGTCATGCACTTGTTACAACCGTAACAGACGCACTCCATAATGTGCAGGCTACCCATACCAATGGCAGTGGCAAGACCTTGAAGACCATTCAGAAGAGTGGTCCTGACGGTGAGATTACCACTTCGTTTGAGTATGACGGCATACAGCGCCTTGTTCGTGTCACCGACACGGAGGGCAATGTAACGACCTCTACTTACGACATGGGTGACCGCCGTACCGAGGTGAACCATCCTGCAAGCGGCATCACAAGTTTCACTTATGACGCTCTCGGCAACGTGCTGACCAAGCAGACTGCCAACCTTGCGAAGGAAGGCAAGTTCATCACCTATGATTACGACTATCAGCGTCTGACGGGTATCAACTACCCAGACCATCCAGAGAACAATGTGAAGTATTACTATGGTGGTCGCAACGCTTCTCAGAACCGTATCGGTCGCTTGATGCTCCGTGAGGACGGAACAGGTGCCATCGAATACTTCTATGGCAAGATGGGCGAGGTGACAAAGACCCGCCGCACGATGATTGTGCCTAATCAGGCGATAGCAACCTACGTGACGCAATGGACTTACGACAGCCACAACCGTCTGTTGGAGATGATTTATCCTGATGAGGAGAAAATCACTTACTCTTACAATCTCGGTGGTCAGCTTGAAAAGGTTCATGGCTACAAGTCATACGGCTACGATTATGTAAGCAAGATTGGCTATGACAAGTTCGAGCAGCGCACATACTTGAAGTATTGCAACGGTGCTGAGACCTTCTACACTTACGACCCACAGCGTCGCAGATTGCAGAATCTCACAGTGAGCAGTGGTGGCAACACCATTATGGACAATGCCTATACATACGATGCGGTGAGCAATGTGCTCAGCGTTGTAAATGGTGCGTCAGTTCCACAGAGTGGCAAGGCTGGCGGACAGATGGCGCATACCTATACATACGATGCCCTCTACCGTCTTGTTGGTGTAACTGGTACTTATACTGGTGCAGACAACAAGACCGCAAGTTATACTCTTGCGATGGGTTACGACAATATGCACCGTATCACATCGAAGCGTCAGATTCTCACGCAGAACAATGTGCAGTTCAACGGCACATTGAATGCAGGTTATGATTTGTCATACACCTATGGAACAGAGACAGGAAAGAAGTTCCAGCTTGCCAATGTGAAGGATGTGAATTATCGCACGGAAGAGACACCTTCAGAAAGCGAGAAAGTGAACAACAATCATGCCTATGAGTATGATGCCAACGGTAATCTTGTTTATGTCAACACAAGCCGCACAAAGAAAGACGGCATGGCTGACGAGAAGACCGCAGAGCGTAAACTCAAATGGGATGAGGAGAACCGTCTTCTTGCTTCTGATGATAACGGCTTTGTGACCAACTATTGGTATGATGCAGACGGTGAGCGTACGGTGAAGACATCAGGTGAGAGTGACCAAGTTTATGTGAACTCAGAGTTTGCAGGAGGTCGCACGAATACAGCCAAGTTCTCACTCTATGTATCTCCTTACCTCGTTGCCAACCAAGGCGGACGCTATACCAAGCACATCTATATTGGCAGTCAGCGTGTAGTCAGCAAGATTGGTGACTTCGACTCTTATGGTTCTGACCCACGCCGCATTCAGTATGCAGGTAGTGAGACTGATGGACTTTCTGTTGCCTATAAGCAAAAATATGTCCAGCAGTTGCAGGTTATTAAGGATAATTATGCAACCTTTGCTGTGCCGTACAATGGCGAGGACAACAACGATTATGTCGATGGCAAGGGCTTCTGTTGCAATGACGGCAGCTTGGAGGCTGCTCAGACACGAGCTTTAGCGAGAGCTGCAAAGAATAACTTCCAAGAAGGCGATACATACGAGAAGATGCAGTTCTACTACCACCCAGACCATTTGGGTAGCAGTAGTTACATCACCAACCTTGATGGCGAGGTGGTGCAGCATATCGAGTATGTTCCTTTCGGTGAGGTTTTCGTTGAGGAGCGCAACAACATTTGGAATACGCCTTATCTTTTCAATGCGAAGGAATTTGATGATGAAACGGGATTGTATTACTATGGAGCAAGGTACTATGACCCAAGATTGAGTTTGTGGATAAGTGTAGATCCTTTACAAGAAGAAAAACCTTGGTTCATGCCATATCATTATTGTTCAGTCAATCCTATTAATAGAATTGACGAAGATGGCAATAGTGATGATGTAGTGCAATTTTGGAAAAATGGTCCATATGTTGATATGTCTAAAGCCAATGGAAGTTCGGTTACTGTCAAAGGATTCCCTCGTGATAATAGATATTTTTGGAATCAATTGTTGAAAACGCATCCAGAAATGTTCAGTAAAAAAAATATCGAACTGATAAAAGCAAAAAGAGCACCAATTGTTGACGAACAATGGATTTCATATAACAAGATGCATGCTAATTATAGAGGTAATAAGTTGGTACATCATCATGTAGAACAAGGGCGATTTGCCGTTCCTTTACCAGAAAGTGTACATAGAAAATTCACTTCTCAACTACACAAAATAAATGGTAGTAAATTTAATTCTAATGTGCGTATGGTTAAGGGGACATCCTTCTTGTCTTCAATGACAGCCTTGTTTAGCATGGTATCCATATTTACCGATTCTCCTAACAGCCCAATTTATATGTTTCTTAGCCCTGGTGAAGGAAAGCAAAATAGAGCATATGTAGATTTTATGACAGGACAAATTTATGAGTGGAGTTTACGTGACAATAATATCCGCGAAGTAAGATTCTACAAGGATTATAAAAGAGTTGGAGGTACTTGGAGAGGTGTTGATATGACAAATAAACAATACTTTGATAAATCAGGCAAGCCTTTACTGATAAATTAATTAAATAACGAGGACACACCATTAGTTTATGGTGTGTCCATAATTAATATAGAATATGAAAGCTATAAATTTTGTTACTGAAATATCTAAAATCAAGCCGAATAAATTAGAGATAAAGAAAAATACTGATTTTTCGGATGAATTTATAGATGCTTATATTAATGATTTGCAAATTGTAAAAAAGAGCACTAATGTAAGTATCTCTGCAGATAATGCCATAATTGATTTAATATTTAATTATGATTTGACGAATTTAAGAATATTAACTGTATCCTTTAATGAAGATACAGATACATTAGAAGACGATAAGTATATTTATGTAGGATGGGCAGAAGCCTTTCCTTTTGCCATATTGAAGGAAACAGGTGAAATTGTAGAACTTGACTGGGAAGACCCAACCTATATTATAAGCTATATGGCTAAAGATCAAAGTTCATTCTTAGACATTTTAATAGAAATAGAAAAGTTGAACCAAAAGGATGTTTTTGGCTCAATAACAGAAAAAGAAAAGAAAGAAAATCTCAAGCAAATTAGTATTATAGCAGGTGGAGATAAATATTCTTGGTTCCTATCAAATTTTGATAATGAAGAAATATGAAAGTATCAACAAAACAAGGCTATAAACCGCCTTAAAATTCGGCAGGGCTTATCAGAGGATATTTCCCTTGTATCTTTGAAATATTTCCCATATAAAATCCAAGCATTACGGCATACAGCGTCTTGTTCGTGTCACCGACACGGATGGCAATGAGCCAACCTCAGCTTACAACATGGGCGAGGTGACGAAGACCCGCCGCACGATGATTGTGCCTAACCAGGCGATAGCAACTTATGTGACGCAATGGACTTATGACAGCCACAACCGCCTGTTGGAGATGATTTATCCTGATGAGGAGAAAATCACTTACTCTTACAATCTCGGTGGTCAGCTTGAAAAGGTTCATGGCTACAAGTCATACGGCTACGATTATGTAAGCAAGATTGGCTATGACAAGTTCGAGCAGCGCACATACTTGAAGTATTGCAACGGTGCTGAGACCTTCTACACCTACGACCCACAGCGTCGTAGATTGCAGAACCTCACTGTGAACAGTGGTGGCAACACCATCATGGATAACGCCTACACTTACGATGCGGTGAGCAATGTGCTCAGCGTGGTAAACGGTGCGTCAGTCCCACAGAGTGGCAAGGCTGGCGGACAGATGGCACATACCTATACATACGATGCCCTCTATCGTCTTGTCAGCGCAACTGGCACTTATACTGGTGCTGACAACAAGACCGCAAGCTACACTCTTGCGATGGGTTACGACAACATGCACCGTATCACATCGAAGCGTCAGATTCTCACGCAGAACAATGTTCAGTTCAATGGTACATTGAATGTAGGTTATGATTTGTCATACACCTATGGAACTGACACAGGTAAGAGGTTCCAGCTTGCTAACGTGAAGGATGTGAACTACCGCACGGAGGAGACGCCATCCGAAAGCGAGAATGTGAACAACAACCACGCCTACGAGTATGATGCTAACGGCAATCTTGTTTACGTCAACACAAGTCGCACGAAGAAGGACGGCATTGCTGACGAAAAGGCAGCGGAGCGCAAGTTGAAATGGGATGAGGAGAACCGTCTTCTTTCCTCTGATGACAATGGCTTCGTGACGAATTATTGGTATGACGCAGACGGTGAGCGCACGGTGAAAACATCGGGTGAGAGTGACCAGGTTTATGTGAACTCCGAGTTTGCTGGAGGTCGCACAAACACAGCCAAGTTCTCATTGTATGTATCTCCTTACCTCATTGCCAACCAAGGCGGACGTTACACCAAGCACATCTATATTGGCAGTCAGCGAGTAGTTTCCAAAATTGGCGATTTCGATTCATACGGCTCAGACCCACGCCGCATCCAGTATGCAGGTAGTGAGACTGATGGACTTTCTGTTGACTATAAGCAAAAATATGTCCAGCAGTTGCAGGTTATCAAGGATAATTATGCAACCTTTGCAGTGCCGTACAATGGCGAGGACAACAACGACTATATCGATGGCAAGGGCTTCTGCTACAATGACGGCAGCTTGGAGGCTGCGCAGGCACGAGCTATGGCTGCAAATATAGCCAAGGCAAAGGCTGTCAATGGCAACTTCAAGGAGAATGACGACTACGAGAAGATGCAGTTCTACTACCACCCAGACCACTTGGGTAGTAGTAGTTACATCACCAACCTTGACGGTGAGGTGGTGCAGCATATCGAGTATGTGCCTTTCGGCGAGGTATTCATAGAGGAACGCAACAACATCTGGAACACACCTTATCTTTTCAACGCAAAGGAGTTTGATGAAGAAACAGGTATGTACTACTATGGTGCGAGGTATTATGAACCGAGACTGAGCTTGTGGATGAGTGTTGATTCTCAATGGGAACGTTATCCACATATATCTGGGTATTCATATTCTTTGAATAATCCTGTTAAATTCATAGATTATGAGGGACAAGAACCTATAACTGCTGTAATAGATGCTATGACGGCATTTGTTGTGGAAGCAGGATTGGATTTTGTTGGGAATATGGTCCTAAAAGATATGAGCACACAACAAGCTTTTAATTCCATTAATTGGGGAAAAGCAACTGGAGCAGCAGCTCAATCGTATGCAATGTCTTTGGTCATATCAGGTGTAGGATCAGTAAAGGCATTGGCCAAAGCTGCAAAATCACCTATAGGTCGAGTCGTGATTAACTTTACGTCTTCTGTTACAAATAGTTTAATAGAAAAATACAAAGATGGAGATTTTAATGATCGAAATGGAAAGTTTTCATTTGCAAAAGTAAAAGCTCAAATGCTTCCTATTATGGGAGAGGCACTTGTTAGTTCTCTTGTAAGTGAAGGGTTTACTAAAAAGGCAAAGCAAATAGAAGCAAAATTGGGAAAACTTTACAATAAAATGTATCAGCAAGAACAAAAGTTACAACGAAATCTAAGTAGAAATGCAAGTGCAAGCACTATTTCCAACAGAATGAAAAAGGTTAATAATAGCCAAAAAGCATATCTTAAAGGATTAGGAAAATATGCTGGGTATTCTGGATTGCAACAGGGTACAAGTAGTGCCTTGGGAAGAGGTACTGGCAATATCATAAATAATTTAAATGATGGCAAATGAGTCCTAAAAAGCAATATTCAAATAGAACGAATACCAAATCTACTAATGGAGAAAAATCCTACTATAAGTTTTTTGTGCTTTATAGCATAATTTTACTTATGGGGATTTTTCTCCCCCAGTATTTTTGTGTATATTATTTAGAATTTTCCTATATGTATATAGTAGTAATCCCAATATGCTTTATTCTGGGATTATACTTTAAATGCATAAAAAAATTAAAGAAGGGGCTTTTATACATGTCACTTTGGGGTGTATTTTGTATAACATTTTCACTATATTCTTTTGTAAATATTGTATATATGAACTCTCAGGATGCACATTCATTTATGTCAGAGATAGAGAATGTCGCATCCAGTGCCTACCGCTCGCCGCCCTCCATTTCTTTCAAATTAGATAATAAGGAAATTGCTCTAATAATTAATAACGAATATCCAATCAAAGAGAAAATTGAACGAGAAAAGACAGTACTAATCTCAGGTCTGTATAAAAAAGGACTGTTTTCATCTGTTATGATTGTGGATTATACCATTCATTAAATTAATAAAACCCTTTGAGTATTGAAAATTTAATACTCAAAGGGTTTTATTATGAATTATAAATCTTGAATAATTCTGGGGAATAGAAGCAAAGGTTCTGCCTTAGCACACATAGAGAAGAGGCGTGGTGGAAACTGTCGATGCAAAGGTGTTGCTTTAATTTCAAAATGGCAACTTCTTTCAAGAGAATTGGCTTGGAATCAGCAATAAACCTTGCTTGAAATTATCGTCTTACTTCCAAGGCGGTTCGTTTTCCCAATCGGCAGGAAAGCCCATTGCTGTTACATCGACATTTGGATGAGTCTGCAATAGAAATTTCAACTATCATTAATGGCATTTAGGTCGGAATTATTGAAATTTTTTCCGACCATATAGGCTGAATCTGCTATTACATAGATGTCCCTCGTTTCCACCGATATGTATCGAATCCTAATCTTCAAGTTCAATTGAGTGAAACCGGTCTTGCAAATCTTTTATTCGGTTTATCAGCTCTTCAAAATCGAGAGAATCGCCATATATAAAGCTGCCTTGCATATCCTTGTAATCAGCCTCTTCGGGTTCAATTTGGGGATTCGTCCCCCTCGTTTTCTTTCTGTGTTCATATAAAAATGGATTAAGTGGTACATGCGGCAATGATGGTGCTGTGCTAACTATCGTCAGATTGGAATATGGGGAGCCCGACTTCGGAGAGGCTACCAACCCGGAAGGGCAAGGTCGGGAGGGAGTAACCCGAACGGTTTTGAGTAACTCAAAACATACCTTGCTATGTCTTTGAGGACATAAAAATCCGCTTAGGGTGGATTGAAGTTAGCCTTCGTAAGAAGCTGTCCCCATCCCGAATGGAAGCTGTTCGGGAGATCCAGTCCTTTGCGGAGCATCAAGCCTTGTTCTTCTCGGAACGATATGGATGCGCTATCCATTGCTTTGCCTTTCGGGTGCAAAATTACGGCTAAAAATGCGCCCTTGTAACAATGCTACCCCAGACAACCACTGCAACTATCGGCAACATGCTGCCACAGGATTTGAAAACCATTGTTTTTCGGAAATTTCGTTGTTATTTTGCAGCCAAACATTGAACCAATGATTTGAAAATATGATGAAACAAGCATTTGCAGCAACGAATAAGTCTGTCACTATTGCAGCGTCTCTTTGCATCCATGATGCTCCACTGACGTACAGACTTACTGATTCACTGTCGTACTGTCGTATGGAAATGATGAAGCATTGCAACAGTTCAAGGTCTCCATAATGGAGCAATGACCGATAGACATGGACATCAAAGTGTTCATATCTTTGAATTGGTAGGAAATCATAGAAACGAGTAATCAACAATTTAAAAAGTTAACGATATGAGTAAGACAAGATTTGTTGCGTTCGCAACACAGAAAGGCGGAATAGGAAAGTCCACCATCACGGCTCTTGTAGCCAACTACTTTCACAATGTCAAGGGTTACAATGTGGCGGTCATAGACTGTGACGAGCCACAATACAACCTTGCAGATCTGCGAGACGAGGAACTGGAACTCATCAAAAGCAGCGACTATTTCAAGGCGCAAGCCTGTGAGCATTTCAAAAAGCTGGGCAAGAAGTCCTTCAGCGTAACGAGAAGCAATGCTGTCAATGCGCTTGACGACGCAGAGACAGTGTTGAATGAAACAGAGGTTAAACTTGACTTCATCTTCTTTGACATGCCTGGGACTATCAAAAGTGAGGGCGTCATGAAGACCTTGTCTCAGATGGATTACATCTTTGTACCCGTCAGCGCAGACCGCTTTGTTGTAGAAAGCGCAATGAGCTTCATGCAGTTGTTCCACGACAACTTTTTGACACAGGGTTGGTCGGTCACCAAGAAACTTGCTTTCTTTTGGACAATGGTTGACAAACGAGAACGCACGAGTTTGTATGATGTATATGAAGGTATGTTCAAGTCTCTCGACTATTCGGTTCTCAACACACGACTGCCAGACAGCAAACGTTTCAGAAGAGAGCTGTCGGAGAACAGAAGGGCAGTGTTCCGTTCCACCATCTTTCCATCAGACCCAAACCTGTTGCGAGGGAGTGGCATCAAGGAGTTGTCCGACGAGATTTGTGAAATCATAAAGACATGAGCCTATGGTAAGCAGAAAAATCAACACTGACGCAATAGATGAAAATCTGCTCATTGCCTCTATTGGCAAGAGCAAGATTGGCACGACAACGGCATCCATTCTTGACGGAGCTTCCCAATCCCAAGTGAAAGATACCGAAGAGAAAGAAGAGGTCGGCAGGAAGTCCCAATGCTCGCAGACCGATAAGTCGCCAATTTCACACAAGCCTCCCAAGGCTTCTTCGGAAAGTTACGATTCGGCATTCTTCAAGCGAAACGAGATAAAGACTCGTCAATGCGTTTATATCAGCCGTGAGATACACAGGAGAATTTCAAGAATAGTCAGTGTGCTCGCAAAGCATGAGTTGACAGTCGGTGGTTACATCGACCTTATTCTTGAGAGACATCTTGAAGAGAACCAGGAAGAAATCAACGGCTTGCTGAGAAAAGAGATTGACGATTGGAATATGTAACAAAAAGGAACAAGCATGACAATGGAAACTATATTCTTGATAGTCTTGGCTGCATTCAATGTTTGGACTATCTATTTTTACAACAAGTTGCTCCTTGAAGTTGCGAACGGCAAGGAAAAGGAGAAAAAACCGCCTATCGACCCGATGGCACTTGTAGGCAAAAGTCTTTTCAAAGTGTCCCAACTGCGGAAGAAAGAAGAAACGGAACAAAAACAAACAGAATCCATGTCCGTATCGGATAATGACGTGACATTTGACGATTCTCCAAAGAGTACGGCACGGATTTCTGACGAACAGCTTGATGATGTGTTTACGAATGTTCGCATAGAAGATATTGGTGTAAAATATTCTGATAATGAGGGAGATGCCGATGTACCACAAGCCAAAGGGTCAAGTTTTGAGGACATTGACACAGCTGTGAATACCGTCAAGGCACCGAAAGCAACGGACAAGGAGAAAAGACATGCAGGCAAGGTTTTCCATGAGATGGATGGCAACCAATTCTATGAGAAATTCATGGAGAACAGCGAGGAGTGCAAGAAGTACATCCATGATTACGTCACCTTCTACTTGCAAACTCACAAGATTGTAGAGATTTCCAAGCCAAAGAAAGAGTTTAAGGTGCCAGACAGTATAGAGGACTTCAATATCCTCGACTTTGTATAACAATTTAATAAGGAGAATTATGGAAAGAACAGAAGAGAACAATGCAACAAAGGATAGATTTGCACATGTGGGCAAAACATTCTCGGAAATGGACAGCGAAAAGCTACAAGCTGAAATCGCAGAACGCTCAAAGATTATTAAACGCAAAATAGATGCGTTGATGGAATTGCATATGTCAGGTATCTGACAAAAACTGTTGAAGTCAGATTTTCAATAGTCAACAAGTATTTCAATAGCAGAGAATTTGTATAACAATTAAAAAATGATTATGGCAGACAAAACAAAAAACTGTGGTAAAGGGCAACTCACTTCGACAGATGCCAAGGAGTTGTATGAGGCTTTCATGAGAAATTATGAAGAGACAATGGAGGAAGTTGGTAAACAGATTGACGCTTGTCTTGAAGAGACATTTCAAGACCGTACATCGTCAACTATTTCCGACAAGGAGGAGTGTTTTGATGAAGATGCAGCATATGAGAATTATGATGTGGGTGAATTTGAGCCAATCGACAGAATGGAGAAAGAGCGTGCTGAGCAGTATGTCGGTAAGTTCATGGCAAATGCAGGTTTTACCGCAAGATATGGCAGACATGTTGGCATCAGCGAGGACATTCATGAGCGTGTGACTAAATTTGTCAGTATCGTAGGCAAGGGAAAGATTTCCATTGCAAGTTATGTGGATAACATCATCAACGAACACTTCAATGCCTATGCAGTCGAAATCAAGGCTGCATTCGATGAAGGTCTCAAGTCGTATCGCCTCTGACAATAAATTAAGAGTACGCCAATGAAAAAGAAAGACTACGGCTAAAATCTCAGCTTGCCACTGAATCCATAGGACGGCATCATGCCGCATTAGTAAGCAAAAGTGTCAATCGCCAGATGGGACTATCTCCCAAGGAACAGAAAAAAACGATTTATGAATAAAGGACAGTCCTTTTGATTTGGGCTGTCCTTTGTTATTCTGCAAGCATCGCAGATAAGGAAAAAACGGTTCTTTGCCACTTTCTTTCCGCTCCTCGGCTCATGAAGAAAGTGGCGGAACGAATTTTCATCGCTCCGCCTAAATTATAATAATGTGGTG
>OGFK01001300.1_pt1 | contig 16464 bp, 10 predicted proteins | sample 1570931 | NCBI WGS metagenome assembly OGFK01 (sample SAMEA2581935, study PRJEB24529) | metagenome | biome: Human gut stool | place: China | collected 2011
TCTTCTTCGCCGCGTCATGGCTGATAGCCGGTTATTACAACAGCGACATCCTGCGGACACTGTGCCAGCTGCTGTCCGTCAACCTGTTTTTCGCTTCCGCCACCATCGTGCCGGGGGCTTTGTTCTACCGCAACAAGGAGTTCAAGTTCATTGCCGTGCGGAGCTTCGTCATTCAGATTTCGGCAGGGGCGGCAGCCGTCACCGCAGCACTCTGCGGAGCGGGACTGTATGCGCTGATTATCAACCCGATCGTATCCGGCATACTGATATTCGCCATCTCCTACCAACGCTATCCGCAACGCCTGCGCCTCACGCTGGGCCTGACGGTGCTGCGCAAGATATTCTCCTATTCCGCCTACCAGTTCCTGTTCAATGTCATCAACTATTTCAGCCGCAACCTTGACAAGCTGCTGATCGGCAAATACATGGGAATGTCCGACTTGGGATACTACGAAAAATCTTACCGTCTGATGATGCTTCCCCTGCAGAACATCACACAAGTGATCACCCCCGTGATGCACCCGATATTCAGCGATTTTCAAGACGACAAAGGGAAGCTCGCCACCTCCTACGAACGGATCCTGCGCTTTCTCGCCTTCATCGGACTGCCGCTCAGCGTGCTGCTCTTTTTCACGGCGGAGGAAGTGACGCTGATCATCTTCGGCGACCAATGGCTGCCGTCCGTACCCGTTTTCCGGATTCTGTCACTGTCCGTAGGGATTCAGATCATACTGTCTTCTTCCGGCTCCATCTTCCAGGCGGCGGGCGACACGAAGAGCCTGTTCGTGTGCGGACTGTTCTCGTCCGCGCTCAACGTGGCGGGCATGCTGCTCGGAATCTTCTATTTCGGCACGCTGACGGCAGTGGCAAGCTGCATCGCCGTCACGTTCACCGTCAACTTCGCGCAATGCTACTGGCAGATGTACCGGGTGACTTTCCGGCGAAGCGTCCTGCCGTTCGTCCGTCAGCTCCTTTCTCCGCTGGCGGTAAGCCTGCTGATGGCGGTCATTCTCCTGCCGATACAGTACGCGACGGAAGGAATTAATATTTTTCTTACAATAATTGTAAAAAGTATAGTAAGTTTTACTATCTTTGGGGGATATATACAAGTTACGCGGGAGTACGACCTCTTGGGGAAAATACGAAGCATGGCGGGAAAAAGAAAATAAATGAACGGAATAGACAACATACATCAAGACAAAGAGCACGCATGAAAGCCTTATTTCTGATATTTCACGGTTTCGACAAAGCAAACGGAATCAGCAAGAAGATACATTACCAAGTAAAGGCCCTCAAGAAGTGCGGCGCGGATGTTCGCTTGTGTTACTACGACACCACGCCCTTCGGCAACCGGAGGCTGATGATCGGCGACGAGGTGATGGCCGATTTCGGCAAAGGGACGATGGCGAAGTTGCTGAAACGTGTCTACTACTCGCCTATCGTGAAGTATGCGCAGCGGGAGAAGATCGACTTTGTGTACATCCGTTCCTATCACAACGCCAACCCTTTCACGCTGCGGCTGGTGGAACGCCTGAAAAAGACGGGGGCGAAAGTGGCGGTGGAGATACCGACATATCCTTACGATCAGGAGTACATCTCATGGTCTATGAGGGCTTCGCTCGCTGTAGACCGTTGTTTCCGCCACCGGATGGCGAAGCTGCTGGACGGCATCGTGACTTTCTCCAACGCGGAAACGATTTTCGGAGGCAGGACGATCCGGATTTCCAACGGGATCGATTTCGACGCTACCCCGATGCGGAGCGGACAGAACGACACTTCGCACGAGCTGCACCTGATCGGTGTGGCGGAGGTGCACTATTGGCACGGGTTCGACCGCCTGGTACGGGGCCTCGCGGAGTATTACCGGACGAATCCGGAATATAAGGTTTATTTCCATATCGTAGGTCCGCTGTCGGGCGAACGGGAACGGGAGGAGATTCTTCCCGTGATACGCGACCATCATCTGGAGGAGTACGTGATTCTGCACGGACCCCTGCACGGAGAGGAACTCGATGAGCAGTTTGAACGCGCGGACTTTGCCATCGGCAGTCTGGGACGCCACCGGAGCGGTATCACGGAAATCAAGACACTGAAAAACCGGGAGTACGCGGCACGCGGGTTTGCCTTCACTTACTCGGAGACGGATGCGGATTTTGACGCTATGCCGTATGTGTGGAAGGTGCCTGCGGACGAGTCGGCGGTGGACGTCCCGAAGCTGATTGCGTTTCAACGGTCGTTGAAGGCTTCGCCGGTTGAGATCCGGGAGTCGGTCCGCCCGCTGTCATGGAAAGCACAGATGCAAAAGGTGATTGAGGAGGTAGGACTTAAAAAAACAACTGATGAATAAACAATTAAGAATAGCCTACTGCATTCCTTCGCTTTATTATCCCAGCGGTATGGAACGGGCACTGACTCTGAAAGCGAATTACTTTGCAGAGCATTTCGGCTATGACATACATATTATCCTGACGGACGGAAAAGGGAAAGAGCCTTACTATCCGCTGCATCCGTCCATCACGCTTCATCAACTCAGTATCAATTACGACGAAATGTACGGGCGTTCATTGCTGAAACGTATTTCGGGATATTCGAAGAAACAGCGGCTTTACAAGAAGCGGCTGAACGAGTGCCTTTGCGAAATCCGTCCGGATATCACGGTGTCTCTGCTGCGGCGTGAGATCAACTTCATCTGCGATATGAAGGACGGCAGTGTCAAGCTGGGAGAAATCCATTTCAACAAGTCCAACTACCGCGAGTTCACCGACAACCGCCTTCCCGGATTCGTGCAGCGGATGGTGAAGCAGTATTGGATGCGGCAACTGATCCGGCAACTGCGGAAAGTGCGCTATTTCGTCGTGCTGAGCAACGAGGACGCAGCCGAATGGACGGAACTGGACAACGTGAAGGTGATTCACAACCCGCTTCCTTTCCTCCCCGACCAACAGTCGGACGGCACGCAAAAACAGGTGATTGCCGTAGGAAGGTATATGCCGCAGAAAGGATTCGACCGCCTCGTGAGTGCCTGGCGCATCGTCAGCCGGAAACATCCGGACTGGACGCTGTCGATCTACGGGGACGGTATGCGCGAGCAACTCCAACGGCAGGTGGATGAGGAAGGGGTGGCTTCGAGTTGCCTGCTCAAACACACGGTGCAGAATATCGTGGATAAGTATTGTGAGAGTTCTGTCTTTGTCCTGTCCTCGCGCTATGAGGGGTTCGGAATGGTCATCATCGAGGCTATGGCGTGCGGGGTGCCCCCCGTTTCGTTCACGTGCCCGTGCGGACCGAGAGACATTATCGCAGACGGCCGCGACGGGTTGCTGGTGGAGAACGGTGACATCGAGGGACTGGCGGAGAAGATCTGTTATCTGATTGAGCATGAGGACCTGCGCAGGAAGATGGGACGGCAGGCACGGGTGGATGTGGAACGTTTCAGGATCGAGCATATCGCGGAGCAATGGAAAGAGTTGTTCGAGGAGGCTTTGGAAAAATAAACAGATAAGCGGTACGATAAATAAATCAGGAAGTGAGTTATGGGAGTTTGGTATAAGAAATATTTGCAGGTGTACGAGAGACCGTTTGCGGAAGCTCCCCAAGCGGTGGTGGAGGAAGTGCGGCAGAAGATCGCCGGGCTTCAGAGCGAGAATCCGGTGGTTACCGTCTCGCTGATAGGCTACAACGAGGAAAAACATCTGCTGGCTTGTCTGTGGTCGCTGAGCGAGATGCAGTGCAAGTATCCCGTAGAGATCATCGGGGTGGATAATGAATCGAAGGACCGCACGGCGGAGATTTTTCAGGCGTGCGGCGTACCTTATTATACGGAGACACAGCATAGTTGCGGTTTTGCCCGCCTTTGCGGGCTGAACCACGCACGGGGGAAGTATCACATCAACATTGATTCGGACACGATGTACCCGCCCAAGTATGTGGAGACGATGGTGGATGCGCTGGAGCGTCCGGGCGTTGTCGGGGTAAGCTCGCTATGGAGCTATATTCCGGACGAGGAGCATTCCCGGTGGGGACTGAAGCTGTATGAGGCTACCCGAGACCTGCATCTGTGGCTGCAATCGTTCAAGCGTCCGGAGCTGAGTGTGCGGGGGCTGGTGTTCGCTTACCGCACGGATTTGGCACGGAAAACGGGCATCCGCACGGACATCATCCGGGGCGAGGACGGGTATCTGGCGCTGCAACTGAAACAGTTCGGGAAAATCGCTTTTGTGAGAAAACGCTGCGCGCGTGCCGTCACGGGGTATGGCACGGTGGGAGCCGACGGATCGCTGTTCAACAGTTTCAAGGTTCGTGTGGCCAACGGGCTGAGGGGGCTCGGAGGACTGTTCACCAAGAAGAAGGAATATAAGGATGAGGAGAGCAATCTCGTGAAAAAGAAGAAGAAGAAAGAGGAACTGAAAGCACGTATTAATTAAAGAAGCCTGTATGGGGTATATAATATGAACAAGAAAACCGGAACTTTATTGAGGCAACTGGCATTCCCCATGCTGCTGATGCTGTTGTGCTATATCAATCTTCAATATATGCACTACACGGTTCTTATGGACAAGTATTCCCTTACCACGTTCTCATACGTGGAGAATATTTTTCATACGCTTGCCGACGTATGCCTGTTTTTCTTCCTCCCACTTTTCCTGATCAAAAAGAAGACATATCTTTTCTTTATTCCCTATGCCCTCATCACGCTTCTTACTATTGTCAACGTGCTGTACAGCAGATTCTTCTATACATATATGCCACCTGTATTGTATGGCGAGGTCAATAATCTGGGAGGGATTTCTGCCAGCGTGCTGTCTATGTTCAGGTGGAGCGACATTACGATAGTGATAACGGCCGTAGCGAGCATATTGTTTTACAAGGCTTATCATGTCGGCTACTACGGCATTGCAGACAAGGTACGGAGAATCGTCTCCGCCTGCATACTGGGAACTGCCGTCCTCATCATCGGGGTGCTGGTGAGTATTGCCACTATACATTGGTCGTCATTGAAATATAAGTATATACACCCATTCAAGAACAGCCCGACAGAGTGTATCTTCAAGTTCGGCATTCTGTATGGAACCGCTATGCAGTTTATCTCCAACAACAAGCAGGATTATGATCCGAAAGACTTTGCCAGACTCGAGCCTCTTTTTAATGCAGCCGGATACTGCACCGGACAACCGAAGAAAAATATCATCTTCATCCTGGTGGAGTCGTTTCTGGCATTTCCCACAAGCATGAGCATAGGCGGTGTGGAGATCACCCCTACCCTCAACAGACTGGTGAGAGAGGGGGCATATTACAATAAGAATATGACCTCACTGATCCAGCTGGGCGAATCCAGTGACGGGCAGTTCACCTATTTGAACGGACTCTTACCCAAAAAGAGAGGGGTAACTGTTTATGATTATTTTGATAATACGTTTGAGTCTATCCCCAAATTACTGAAAAGAAAGAATCCGGAAACAGAGTGCCGGATGGTGATTCCTACGTCGTCGAAAATGTGGAGGCAGGACGGGATATGTATACGGTATGGATTTGACAGACTCTATTCGAGAAAGGAATATGCGCTGAAGGAATGTGATGACAGTTGGCTGAATGACAAGCTGCTCTTCGAGTATGCGGCAAGCATCGACAAAACGGGCAAGCAGCCTTTCTTCTCGATGATCCTCACTTCGTCTACGCACTCGCCTTACAAGAAGATGTTCGAGGAATATGCCATTCCTTTTCCGGAATCGTACTCCGATGAATTGAAAGTGTATTTGTCTGATATACATTATATGGATAAGTATTTGGGCAAGTATATTGATTTCTTGAAGGCAAACCATCTCTATGACAATTCGCTGATTATAATTGCCAGCGACCATTCAATTTCCAACGACTGGCTAAAATTGAAGGAGGAAGATAGTGCTTATTCAAAAATTCCGTTGTATATTGTGAACGCTCCGCAGAAAATCAACCAAAGAAGCGATCTGGCTATCTCACAAGCCGACCTGTTTCCCACGATTCTGGATTTGGCGGGCATTGACTCGCAATGGAGGGGTGTAGGCAACAGCCTGCTTCGTCCCGACTCGGTGATGGATAGCGAAAGAGAAAAACTGAGGGTCCTGCATAGGGAGGAGATCTCTGATATTATATTGGATAGTGACTATTTTAAAATAAAATAACGCATAACTATGAACGACGACACACCTGCTCTTTGTCTCGAAATTCTTTTCTGGTTTGCCCTGTTCGTTGTGTTCTACACGTATCTGGGCTACGGAATCCTGCTTTACATCCTTGTCAAGCTGAAAGAGTTTTTCGTGAAACCGGTGAGACACCCGCTCCCGGCAACGGAGGGGGAACTGCCGGAGGTGACGCTGTTTATCACGGCTTTCAACGAAGAGGAGGTGGTGGACGAGAAGATGGAGAACTGCCTTGAACTGGACTATCCTGCGGATAAGCTGCACATCGTCTGGGTGACGGACGGCAGCAATGACGGGACGAACGAACGCTTGCAGACACGCTGGCTGGGAAAGGCGACGGTGCATTTCCAACCGCTCCGGCAAGGCAAGACGGCTGCGATGACGCGCGGAATGACGCTTGTAGACACACCGCTCGTTGTCTTCACGGACGCCAATACGATGGTGAACCGGGAAGCGATACGGGAGATTGTACTCGCTTTTCAGGATCCGAAAGTGGGATGCGTGGCGGGAGAGAAACGGATTGCCGTGCAGACGAAGGACGGGGCTGCCGCCGGTGGCGAAGGGATTTACTGGAAGTATGAGTCGACGCTGAAAGCGTTGGACGCACGGCTATATTCGGCGGTGGGGGCTGCGGGTGAACTGTTTGCCGTACGCCGCGAACTGTTCGAGGCGATGGAACCGGACACATTGCTCGACGACTTCATCCTATCGCTGCGCATCACGATGAAGGGGTACACGATTGCTTACCGCACCAATGCCTACGCCATCGAAAGCGGTTCGGCGGATATGAGGGAGGAGGAAAAAAGAAAGGTGCGCATCGCTGCGGGAGGATTGCAGTCTATCTGGCGGCTGCGCCCATTGCTGAACCCGTTCCGCTACGGGGTGCTCAGCTTTCAATATACGTCGCACCGGGTGTTGAGGTGGTCGGTCACTCCGTTCCTGCTGTTCGCACTCCTGCCGCTGAACGTGGCGATTCTGCTGTCGGGCGGTCCGACGGTATTCTACGGGGTGCTGCTTGGGATGCAGCTCCTCTTCTACGGGTTGGGATATTGGGGCTATTATCTGTCTGCCAGGCAGATTAAGAACAAGATACTCTTCATCCCTTATTATTTTCTTTTTATGAATATCAATGTGTTGAAAGGGATCCGTTATCTGAAGAAGAAAAAAGGAAACGGAGCGTGGGAAAAAGCGAAACGATCGGAGAAGTAAAAACAATTTGAGATATCTTTTGTTATCTTATAAAAAAATCATACATGGACAGAACATTACACAATGCAAACAATGCACAAAGAATTCTAGAACTGACGGCAGACACAATGTTGCTGATAGACAGGAATGGTATCTGCGTGGATATCGATTCTCATTGCGATTTATGGTTTCTGCAGGAAGAAGTTCTTTTAGGGAAGGATATCTTCGAACTTTTGCCAGAGCGGACAAGGGATAAGGTAATGCCGGTGTTCGAGACGGTGATCGGGGAACAGCGGAGTGTCAGCAAAAACTTCAAGCTGGAGCTGAAGGATGAGACATTCTATTTCAAGTGTCTCATGTATCCGTATAACGACATGGTGCTTTGCCAATATCGGGATATCACGCAAAGAAGTAACGTGAAACGCCAGTTGGAGCAGGCAAACCGCACGTTGCGCGAGATTCAGAAGGTGGCGCAAATCGGACATTGGACGTATAATACGACGGAAAATGTGTTCCATTATACAGGATACACGGGAGTATTGTGCAAGGAGGATGTGCAGCATATCTCTTTCGATATGTACAAGCAGTTAATAATGGAGGAGGATCACCCGGCTTTCGAGAATTGGTGCGAAAAGAATGTGTCGGAATTCAATCAGGAAAGTATCAGTTACCGGATCCGGCTGGACGGGGATATTTTCTATGTGCGTATCCAGACTTATCTGCGGGAGGAATTGCCCGACGGCAGTTGCAATATAGAAGGGTATATCCAGAATATCACTGTTCTCCAACACCGGAGGAATGATATCAATACACTAACTCATGCCATTAATAATGCGAAAGAGAGTATCTTTGCCGCCAAACCCGACGGTACGGTGATCTTTGCCAACCGACGTTTTCTGTACAATCACGGTCTGGTGGATAATACGGACATCAGCCAGCTGAAAATCTATAATATCGTTGCAGATATGCCGACCGAAGAGGCTTGGCAGAAACGGTGCAGGAATGCGGTGCAGAACGGCAGCAATACGTTTATCGCGCATCATCCCTCCAGAATTCATAAGGATATTCTGGCTTACGAATGTACGATGTACAACGTTATCAGTGATTCCGGTGAAGAGAGTTTCTGGTCGTTCGCTCATGACATTTCGGAAAGAATGAGGTATGAGGCGCAGATCAAACGGCTCAACCGGATTATGGATACGACGATCAATAATCTCCCCGCAGGGATTGTGGTGAAAGAGATTAACAATGATTTCAAATATGTATATCGAAACCGGGAATCGTACAACCGCGATCATTTCAGTGATAATCCGGTGGGTAAGAATGACTATGACTTCTATCCGCCGATTGTAGCGGAAAAGAAGAGGCAGGAGGATATTGAGGTAGCTGCTACCGGAAAAGGACTGCATTGGATCGCTGAGGGAAAGGACAGGAACGGGAATCTGATTATTCTTGACAAACGGAAGATTAAGGTGGATGGTGACGAGTTGTCCTCTCCTATCATCGTCAGCATTGAGTGGGATATCACGGAGCTGGAGATGATAAAGCGGGAACTCCAGCTGTCGAAGGAGAAAGCGGAGATGTCCGACAATCTGAAATCGGCTTTCCTCGCCAATATGAGTCATGAGATCCGCACACCGCTGAACGCGATTGTCGGTTTTTCGCATCTGATAACTGAAAGTGATGACGCGGAAGAACGGAAAACGTATTATCAGATTGTGGAAGCCAACAACGAGCGTCTGTTGCAACTGATTAACGAGATTCTCGATCTTTCGAAGATTGAGTCGGGAACGATTGAGTTTTCATTTGGACTTACGAGTCTGCATAATTTGTGTCAGGAGATACATGATGCGCATATATTCCGCACACCGGAGGGTGTGCAACTTGTCTATGAGCCTTCGGACGAAAGCCTGCGGATAGAGACGGACAAGAACCGTGTGTTCCAGGTGATTTCGAACCTGATCGGGAATGCGGTAAAGTTTACGAAGGAAGGTAGTATCAAGTACGGTTATGAGTTGGTGGATGGTCAGATCGTATTTCATGTAACGGATACGGGCACGGGAATCGAACCGGAAAAGGTGGGACGTGTGTTCGAGCGTTTTGCCAAATTGAATAATCATGCTCAAGGGACGGGACTGGGATTGTCTATCTGCAAGTCTATCGTGGAACGGCTCGGCGGACAGATTTCCGTCAGTTCAATAGTGGGCGTGGGCACAACGTTTACGTTTACTTTGCCGTACAGCACACAGGAAACGCCCAAAGAGGTCGATTCGGAGATGAAGACAGTGCTCTACAAAGAGGAGGTGCCGCAGAGTGGAAACGGCATATCCGCGAATGAAGGAACGGGAAAGGAAAAGATACATATGACGAAACAGGTCTGTATCCTGATTGCCGAAGATACGGACAGTAACTATGATTTACTGAACGCTATTCTAGGCAAGCAGTATCGTCTCGTCCGTGCTAACGATGGTATGGAAGCGGTTCTCTTGTACGATGAGGTGAAGCCGGATCTGGTCTTGATGGATATCAAAATGCCGAATCTGGATGGACTGGAGGCTACCAAGATCATTCGCGAACTGTCTGCTACGGTCCCTATTATCGCTCAGAGTGCTTTTGCCTATGAGCATGATGTGAAAGCCGCGATGGAAGCGGGTTGCAATGACTTCATAGCGAAACCGATAGCTCAGTCGAAACTGAAAGAGGTAATCAATAAGTGGCTGACGACGGAATGACTGTGCCCGAATCAGAATATTATGTGAGGATAAAGTAAGATTATTAAGATTATTATGAAAGCCTTTTATAGACTGTTCTACTATTTTTCTATCCTGCTGACAGGTGTTTTGGCAGGTGTTACCCTAGTGGGTGCTTTTGCCGGAAACACTGCACCGGAGAGTTTCAAACTTATCCCTTTTATCGGTCTAGGGTTGCCTGTACTTTTATTGGCTAATCTGGCTTTTGCCATTTATTGGACGATCCGCTGGCGGTGTTGGGTTTTCCTTTCTCTCATTGCTTTATTCGGTAATTGGGGGTATATAAGTTGCGTCCTTCAGTTTCCTCTTTTCAGCCCGGCTTCGGAGCCGATAGCCAAGCTGGGAACCTATACACCCGGAATATTGACCGTAGCGACTTACAATGTGGATGCTTTCAACCACGAACACATGGGGTATTCCTGCAAAGGTATTGCTACTCAAATGCAGAATCTGCAAGCGGATATCCTCTGCTTGCAGGAGGTCGGTATCAATTCCTCATTTAACATTGACAGTGTATGTGCCGCTTTTTCTAACTGGCCGTATCAGTATGTTCCTTCCGCTCCCGAAGGAAAGGAGCTTTTGCAACTGGCTGTTTTCAGCCGTTATCCTATCAGGGAACAGAGTCTTATCACCTATCCTGACTCTAAGAATTGCAGCCTGTGGTGTGACATCGAAATACCCGGTCGCACGATCCGCCTGTTTAATAATCATCTGCAAACAACGGAAGTGACCCGTAACAAAAGAAAACTGGAAAAAGAGCTTTACAAGGAGGATACCCAAAAAGCGGAACGTGCCGCTCTGACTCTGATAGACGGTCTGCACGAGAACTTCCGGAAACGTGCCGGACAAGCTGATGTCCTCAAACAACTGATAGCCGACTCCCCTCATCCTACCCTCGTTTGCGGTGACTTCAACTCTCTACCGTCTTCTTATGTCTATCACACCATAAAAGGTGACAAGAAAGGTGACAAGAAAGGTGATAAGAAAGGTGACAAAAAAGGTAACAAGAAAGGTGACAAACTGCAAGATGGCTTCCAGACAAGCGGACATGGCTATATGTATACTTTCAAATTTTTCAAGCATTTACTAAGAATCGACTATGTCCTCCACTCTCCGGAACTGAAAAGTACGGATTACTTTTCACCGGACTGGAGTTATAGCGATCATAATCCGGTGGTGATGAGGATGAAGCTATAAAAAAAAGAAAGCCGAACAGACTTATTTGTCTATCCGGCTTTTCCTTATGATATACTTCGTCTTAGAATATATATCTTAAACCAAGTTGACATCTCCATCGAGAGCTTATGTTTGAAATCTCTTTAAACGGATCGTATTTATCTCCTTGAGTATATTGAAATTCGCCTCCTTTTGAGTATGTGATAGGAGAATATGAATTATTGGACATATAACTTTCAAGTCCCCATTTTCTATTAAGCAAGTTACCAACATTCATTATATCAACAGAGAATTGCAAAGTATGTGTTTCTTTAGCTACTCTGAATTTAAAATCTTGCAAGAAACGGAAATCAAAATGATGCTCAAAAGACATACGGTCTGAGTTTCTTTCATAATACTCACCACGATGGTCTTTGAGATACTTCGCACTGCCCAAGAATGCTTTCAAGTCTGCTTTTTGCTGATCTGCATCCAGTTTCGGTGTAGCCTTAAACTGCATCGCATCAATCTGCTCATCTGTAGGAATAAAAACCAAATCATTACCATTACTACCGTCACCATTCAAATCACCGTAATAAGTCACATTATATGGAGCACCCGACTGACCTGTATATACCAGACTGACCGTTGATTTAAAACGTTTGGCATATTCCTTGCCATAAGATAGAGATGCCACAATGCGATGCGGGATACTATAATCGGATACACTCAGCTCCGGAGCATTCGAATTACCTGTTGTCTCATTATATCTCCAGTTTGAATAGGCTACGGAAGAAGTCGCAGAGTTGATAGACTTACTTTCTCCATAAGTGTAAGCTGCCATTACATCCAGACCGAAGTTAAATGATTTTTCCAGTTTAAGAGACACATTATAGGTATAGCCTTTACTTGTATTGTCCAACAACATTATGTCAGTGTATCCGGCATTTTGCTTTTTAAACATAGGTCGGTTATCAAAAGAAAGCGACGGATAAGTAGAACCGACAGTAGCATCACCATCCATCTCATAATTCAAATTGCGATAATATATATCATTCAACGTCTTTGAATAAAGACCTTCCAATGTCATCTTTACATCGCCCGGAAGCATATATTCGAAAGCCAAATTAGCACGAAGGTTCTGGGCGAATTTAAAGTCTTTAGAAAAGACATCCACCTCTGTTGTAGATGCCGTTGCATTTTGTAACATTTCAGCCTGTCCTTTGGGATCAGTATTGAAATAGAAAGCATCACCCAATTTCTTTATATCGTTACTATATAAAGAGTACTTCTCAAATTCCATACCTGTATTTGAGAAACTATTGCTTAACCATACAAAAGGTATACGACCTGTGAAAACACCGAGTCCGCCACGCAACAAGGCTCTTCCATCATCAGTCAATTTCCAACGGAATCCCAAACGCGGAGACCACAAGGGAGTACTACTCAGTTTACGATTAGTATAAACACCATAATTTTTAGCTATATCCGTATTGTTGAAAGTATCGTTTTTTGTAGGAGTATCCAAAAAAATGGGGATATCCATACGAATACCATACGTCAATGTAAACCGGTTGGTAGCATTCCAAGTGTCTTGAGCATAAAATCCTAACTGCATAGCTCCGAAACTAGGAGCCCAATCGTCCCTACCCGTTACATCAACCTTTGAACGACCGTAGTAATAGTTATTAACGACTCCATTTTCTAAGTCATCAATGCTGTTAAAAGTATAAGCACCATAGAGATTCTGAATAAACAAATTCTCAAATTGATACATCTCATTATGAGTACCGAATATCAATGAGTGATTACCTAACAATACAGAGAAGTTATCTGATAATGTAAAAATGTCCTGATCCAAACGATTTGCACAAGAAGAGTATTCCGTACCCAATAGCATTGAAGATGCCCCTTTCTTTACGGTGATTGCCGGGAATATATCCCCTTGAGGCTCACGGTTATCACGTACACGTACATATGAAAAACGAGCTTCATTATTCATATTATCACCAATACGGGAATTCAATTCGGCAGTCAGTGAATGTGTCTTATTGGTAAAAACAAACGCTACATCGGAAGCATTCAGTTTTGAGTATGAACGAGAGAAATTATAACGTTGTGCTCCTACAAAACTATAACGAGCCGTAAATTTATTACGATCATTTATATTCCAGTCTATTTTCGTTCCTACTTTATCTGAACGTGTATAGATATCTTTCGGATCAAAATTAGCATTATATTTACCACCTGTTTTATCCTTCAAAATATTCAATACGCGCTGCGTCTCCTCAAGTGTGAAATCGGAACCATCACCAACATTATATGCTGTCGGATAAGATTTATCCGTTTTTTCGTAATTGGCAAAGAAGAATAGTTTGTCTTTAATAATAGGACCACCAATCGTTACACCCCATTGATAATCATGCTGTTTATCTAATTTTGTACGTTTCTTCCCTTCTTCCATCTCTCCGGCAGTAGTTCCGATCAAAGCTTGTGTATTTCCAAAGAAATATGCGGAACCGTGAAACTTATTTGTACCAGACTTAGTAATTGCATTAATTCCACCACCGGTAAAACCTGACTGGCGAACGTCAAAAGGCGCGATATTTATCTGAATCTGTTCAATCGTCTCTAATGAAACCGGTTCAACGCTAGCTTGTCCTCCGTTCGTTCCATTGGAAGTAAGGCCGAACACGTCATTATTCATTGCTCCATCAATTTGGAAGCTATTATAGCGGTTGTTGGCACCTGCAAAAGAAATCGCACCATTGGAATTTACAGTAGCCTGCGGAGTCAGACGCGTGATGTCATTCAGACTACGGCTCATTGTCGGCACTGATTCTATATTCTTTAAAGAAAAGCTGGTTGCAGCTCCAGTACGACTGGCTGCCACACCTTTCTGACCTGTAACAACAACCTCATCCAATAATTCTGAGGATTCTTTTAACTGAATATCCAACTGGTAGGTTTCTCCTAATTGAAGATTAATCTTATTGAAAACCGCAGTGCTATATCCCACGTAGGAAACTTCTACTTTATAAGGACCGCCGGCACGCATACCTTGCATCATAAATCGCCCGTCTATATTTGTTATTGCTCCATAACGGGTTCCAGAGGCCTCATGTATAGCTACTACCGTCGCGCCTATGATAGGTTCCTTCTGCGCTGTTACCTTACCCGCTATGCTGGAAGTCGTAACTTGTGCATTTACTGTAGCAATAAGCATCAGCATCGCTACTACTAAAAAAGATCGCATTCTCTTTTGCATAATGTAATTGATTAGTTAATACTAATTGTTTGATCTTAAAACTGCGGCAAATATAATTAATATTATTTAGAACTACGTTACGATTATACTACAAAATTTTAAGAGAGATAAACATTTTATTGCGTTATAAAACAATAAAGGCTCTACAAGCATTGTAGAGCCTTTTATTTTGAAACTGAAAGTATTAGAATTATTTCAGTCTATTACTTTCTCTAGTCAGTCATTAACTTTCTGTAACGAACACGCTTGGGTTCTTCATTGCCTAAACGTTTCAATTTATTTTCCTCGTATTCGGAATAAGAACCCTCAAAGTAGAATACATTGGAATCGCCTTCGAAAGCAAGGATGTGCGTACAGATACGGTCGAGGAACCAGCGGTCGTGGGAAATAACAACCGCACAACCGGCGAAATCTTCCAATCCCTCTTCTAATGCCCGCAATGTATTCACGTCGATGTCATTGGTAGGTTCGTCGAGCAACAGCACGTTCCCTTCTTCCTTCAGTGCCATCGCCAAGTGCAGACGGTTCCTTTCACCACCGGACAATACTCCGCAAAGTTTTTCCTGATCGGCTCCGGAGAAATTGAAACGTGAAAGATATGCACGCGCATTCACATCACGTCCACCCATACGAAGCAATTCATTGCCACCCGAAATAACCTGATAGACACTCTTATTCGGATCAATATCCTTATGTTGCTGGTCGACGTACGCCACCTTTACAGTCTCTCCTACTTCAAATTCGCCTTTGTCTACCGATTCCAGCCCCATGATCAGGCGGAACAGCGTTGTTTTTCCTGCACCGTTAGGGCCAATCACACCGACAATACCGTTAGGAGGCAGCATAAAGTTCAAATCGTCAAACAACAGTTTGTCTCCGTATGCCTTTGCCACGTGCTTGGCTTCAATGACTTTGTTGCCCAAACGAGGACCGTTAGGAATGAAGATTTCAAGTTTTTCTTCCTTCTCTTTCACATCCTCATTCAAGAGTTTGTCGTAAGAGTTAAGACGTGCCTTACCCTTTGCCTGACGGGCTTTAGGAGCCATACGCACCCATTCCAACTCACGCTCCAAGGTCTTACGGCGTTTGCTGGCTGTCTTCTCCTCCATTTCCATACGTTTGGTCTTTTGTTCCAACCAGGAAGAGTAGTTACCTTTCCAGGGAATGCCTTCACCACGATCCAGTTCGAGAATCCATCCGGCAACATGGTCGAGGAAATAACGGTCGTGCGTCACTGCAATAACTGTTCCCTCATACTGTTGGAGATGTTGTTCCAACCAGTCGATAGACTCTGCGTCCAAGTGGTTGGTAGGCTCGTCAAGCAACAGAATATCAGGCTTTTGCAACAACAAGCGGCAGAGGGCGACACGACGACGCTCTCCTCCGGAGAGATTTGCCACCGGCTGATCTTCGGGCGGACAGCGAAGGGCGTCCATCGCACGCTCCAGTTTGCTATCCAGATTCCATGCGTCTGTCGCATCAATGATATCCTGCAACTCTCCTTGACGGGTGAAAAGAGCATCCATCTTATCCTGATCCTCATAGTATTCAGGCAGAGCGAATTTCTGGTTGATTTCTTCGTATTCCGTAAGTGCGTCCACAATGGGTTGAACGCCTTCCATTACTACTTCTTTTACCGTTTTTGTGTTGTCCAAATAGGGTTCCTGCGCCAGATAACCCACAGAATATCCCGGCGAGAATACAACTTCTCCCTGATAGGATTTCTCCAAACCTGCAATAATCTTCAACAAGGTAGATTTACCGGAGCCGTTCAGACCGATTATACCGATCTTAGCTCCATAGAAGAATGACAGGTAGATGTCCTTCAACACATTCTTATTGGGCTGGAAAGCTTTGCTTACTCCAACCATCGAGAAGATAATTTTTTTATCGTCAGCAGCCATATATTAATAATGTATATTGTTGA
>OGFK01001308.1_pt1 | contig 16372 bp, 14 predicted proteins | sample 1570931 | NCBI WGS metagenome assembly OGFK01 (sample SAMEA2581935, study PRJEB24529) | metagenome | biome: Human gut stool | place: China | collected 2011
AAAGTTATTATGTGATTCAATTTTTGGCGAAAATAACTTTGTTGGGACAATGATATGGAGAAAGAAATCAGGAGGTGGACAAACGGATGAGTTTTTCGTAACTGAACATGAATATATATTTGGATATAGAAAATCATCTCAATTCATTTGGAATGATAAACATGAGAAAATTGACCAGAATGAATATAAATATACATATTCTGATGGTTCACTATATAAAATTATTAAATTAGAAAAATGGAGAGAGGGGATCTACTCTGATTATAGCGGTACCTTTGTTATTACCAAAGAGAAGAGTGATAATTATATAGATGAGGGAAATTACTTAACATATTTCTTTTCTGGAGACTACTCTTCAATAGATAAACACTATCAAAAAATAAAAGAGTATATGAAGCTAAATAACTATGTAGCTTGTGGAAATATTATTGAGCTATACCATATTGAGATGCATATTACCGAAAACAAAGAGGAATATGTTACCGAAATTCAAATTCCATTGGAAAAATTGTGAAAAAAATTATATAATATGAAGTAAATGAAATTTATAGGGGGAAGTATGGAAAAAGATAGAAAATTTTATCTAAAACTTTTCTTATCAACTTTTTATCTCAGTGCCTTTACCTTTGGTGGTGGATATGTAATAGTTCCGTTGATGAGAAAAAAGTTTGTAAATGAGTATAAATGGATAGGAGAGGAAGAGATGATAGACTTGATAGCCATAGCACAATCATCACCTGGAGCTATTGCTATAAACTCTTCAATTATAATAGGATATAAATTAGCTGGAGTAATAGGGGCTCTATGTACTCTTATAGGAACTATACTTCCTCCTCTTATAATCATATCTATTGTTTCTCTATTTTATATAGCTTTTAGAGATAACGCCATAGTTAATGGAGCTATGAAAGGTATGCAAGCTGGAGTTGCTGCTATAATAGCTGATGTAGTTTTTAAATTAGTTGGAGATATCAGAAAATTAAAAAATAGTATCTCTGTTTACATAATGTTAGGAGCTTTTATAGCTACATTTTTTATGAATATCATATTTATAATTTTTATCTGTGGTTTCATAGGGGTAATCTATAAAAATTATATGAGAAAGAGAGGTAATTAGGTGATATACTTACAACTATATTGGAGCTTTTTTAAGATAGGACTTTTTAGTATAGGAGGAGGTTATGCCTCTCTTCCACTTATAGAAAAAGAGGTAGTTGAGCTACATGGTTGGCTTACAATGACAGAGTTTACAGATATTATTACAATATCTCAGATGACTCCAGGACCTGTGGCTATCAATACATCTACCTTTGTTGGAACTCAAATCGGTGGTTTATTGGGGGCAATTGTAGCTACTCTTGGTTGTGTTACTCCCTCTTTTATAATTGTACTTCTATTAGCTTATATCTACGTAAAATATAAGAATGTAACTATTGTTTCAGATATCCTATTTGGTCTTCGTCCAGCAGTGGTATCTCTAATAGGAGTTGCTGGACTATCTATAGTTATGTTAGCTTTTTTGGGTGAAAAAAAACTCAATATATCTAATCTTTATTTTGACAAATTTGGAGTACATCTCACTATTGAAAATTTGACAGTTAACTGTATAGCTATTCTATTTTTTTCAATAGGATTTTTCTTTTTGAGAAGATATAAAATCAACCCTATCTATGTAATGATAGGAAGTGGAGTAGAGGAGCTATAATCTATAATATTTTAGGAGTGTAATTATGATAATAGGATTAACTGGTGGTATAGCTAGTGGTAAATCTACTGTGAGCAATTTTTTTAAAGAGTTGGGAGTAGAGATTGTAGATGCTGACTTGGTAGCTAAAGAGATCAGTGAAAAAAAAGAGAGTGTAGAGAGAATAAAAGATATCTTTGGAAATGATATAGTTGATACTGAGGGAAAAGTTATTAGAGAAAAATTGAGGGAGAGAGTTTTTAGAGATAGGGCTCTTCTTGAAAAATTAAATGGGATAATACACCCTCAAGTAATAGAGTATTTTCAAAGAAAAAAAATTGAAAATAGTGATAATGAAATCATGATTTTTGATATTCCTCTACTTTATGAAACAAATATGGATAAACTTTGTGATAAGGTTATAGTAGTTGGATTGGAAAAGGAAAAACAGATAGAGAGAGTCATCTTAAGAGATGGAAGTAGTAGAGAGTTAGCACAAAAGATCATATCTAATCAAATGTCTCTTGAAGATAAGATGAAAAGAGCAGATATTGTAATTATGAATAATGGAAGTTTAGAAGATTTAAAAGAGAAAGTAATTGAGGTATATAATTTTTTAAAAGAGAGAGGTAAATAGATGAAAATAGTAGCCCCAGCGGGAAATATGGAGAGATTTTATGCTGCTGTAAAGGCAGGAGCTCAAGAGATATATATGGGACTTCAAGGATTTGGAGCTAGAAGAAGTGCTCAAAATTTTACATTGGAAGAGTATAAAGAGGCTCTTGACTATGCACATAAAAGAGGTGTGAAGATATTTTTAACTCTCAATACCATAATGATGGAAAAGGAGATGGAGTTTCTATATCAAAACCTAAAGGTATTGTATGAACATGGATTAGATGCTGTAATCGTACAAGATTTAGGTTATTTCGATTACATGAAGAAAAATTTCCCAAATATGGAGTACCATGGAAGTACACAGATGACAGTTGGAAACCACTATGAAGCTGAATATCTAAGAAAAATTGGTTTTACAAGGGTAGTTCTTCCTAGGGAGATGACTTTTGAAGAGATAAAGAAGATAAGAGAGAACACAAGTATCGAGTTGGAGATATTTGTTTCAGGAGCTCTATGTATTTGTTACTCTGGTAATTGCTACATGAGTAGTTTCATAGGAAGTAGAAGTGGTAATAGAGGTATGTGTGCTCAACCTTGTAGAAAAAAATATGAGAATACAGATGGAGAAAAGGGATACCTTTTAAGTCCTAAAGATCAACTTCTTGGATTTGAAGAGATAAAAAAATTAAAAGATATAGGAATTGAAAGTATAAAGATAGAAGGACGTATGAAAGATCCTAACTATGTATTTGAAACTGTTTCTTACTATCACAACTTAATTGAAGGGGTAAAAGCTCAAGAGAAGAGTTCAGAGCTTTTTAATAGAGGTTATAGTAAGGGATATTTCTATGGAAATGATAACTATATTATGAATAGAGACTACTCTTATAATCTAGGAAAAAATTTGGGACTTCTAAGTGGTAAGGAGTTAAAATTAAAAAGTAGAGTGGTATTAGGTGATGGAATAATATATCTTTCTAAAGATTTTGAAAAACTTGGTGGAGGATATATCAATAAGATTGAGTTAAAAAATGGAGATATGAGTAGAAAATTTGCTGAATCTGGAGAAACACTTGTCTTAAAAGATGTACCTAGAGGAAGTAAATATATCTTCAAAAGTTACTCTAAAGAGGTAAATGATGATGCTCAAAATAGAATGAAAAAAGAGGAGCAAAGACTTGTAATCACTGGTAAATTTACAGGACATATTGGTGAGAAACCTATTCTTGAATTAAAGAGTATCAATAATCAAGGAAAAGAGATCAGTGTACAAGTTGTCGGAGAAAAAGAGGTTGAAAGAGCTAGTAAAAAATCTCTAACTTCTGAAGAGATAAGAGAAAAAATTGCAGAGCTTGGAGATACAACCTTTGCTTTAGGTGAATTTTCTTGTAATATAGATGAGGGAATCTTTATTCCACTCTCAATTTTAAAATCTTTAAAGAGAGAGTGTACTAATCAACTAGAAGTAAAATTAGTAGAAAGTTATAGAAGAAAAGCTGGAGAAAGATACTCGCTTCCTACTTCTCAGGAGTCTCCAAGAGATATTGAGTTAGTAGCTATTGTTTCAAACTCTAAACAGGAAAAAATAGTAAAAGAGGCTGGAATAAAAAAAGTATACAGAAGAGGGATTGATATTGCAAAAGAGGGAAGCTTAGATAAGCATGATCTAAATAGCAAACTTGCATCTAATCTCTACCAAATTTTAGAAAACAAAAATGATAAGGTTATGGTAAACTGGCATTTAAATATTACCAATAGATATAGTGTTGAAGTTTTAACCAACACTAATAAAGTAGAAAGTGTAATAATCTCTCCAGAGCTCAGCTTTGAAAAGATAAAAGAGATTGGAAAAACTACTATAAAAAAAGCTATATTAGGATATTCAAGACTTAAGGGTATGTATATAGAGCTGCCACTTTTTGATAAAGAGAAAGAGGTTTTAAAAAATGAAGAGGGCGACCTATTTACAGCTATAAAAAATGAAATGGGAAACACAGAGATATTCTTAGAGAAGCCTTTAAATATTCTAAATGATCTTAAAAAACTAAATGAACTTCTAATTGATGAAGTAGTTCTAGAGTTTACTACTGAAACTGAAGATGAGGTAAAGAAAGTTTTAGAGGATATGAAAAATAGAACAGGTTTTTATAAAGCCTACAACTATGAGAGAGGAGTATACTAATTATGAATAGAAAAACTGTGAGAAATCTTGGAACTTGGTTTGGACTTGGAGATATGCCAAAAGCTCCTGGAACTTTTGGAACTTTAGGAGGGATTCCTCTATTTATACTACTATCAGTTATCAGGGGAATCTTTCCTAACAATATGATATACAACTCATTTTATTTTATGTTCCTTATGACATTTTTTGGAATATCAGTCTATGTATGTGATCTCTGTGAAAGAGATATTTTCAAAAAAGAGGATCCTCAAAATGTTGTAATAGATGAGGTACTTGGATATCTTACTACACTTTTTTTAATCAATCCTGTAGGAGTATTCCAAAATATTGTAGCTATGGGGTTAGCTTTTGTTATATTTAGATTTTTAGATATCACTAAGATAGGTCCAATTGATAAAGCTCAACACTTTGAAAATGGTGTGGGAGTAGTATTAGATGATTTTTTAGCTGGAGTTATAGGTAACTTTATAATGGTTTGTATTTGGACTATTTTCTTTTAGGGGGTATATTCAATGAAAGTTGCAGTAATACTTGTAGGAACAGAACTTTTAAACGGACAGATGGTGGATACCAACAGTATTTATATAGCTGAAGAGTTAAATAAATATGGTATGGAGATGGAGTTTAAAATTGTAGTGAGAGATATTAAAGAGGAGATTTATAAGACTATTGACTATTGTAAAAAAAATGTGGACTTAATCATTATGTCTGGTGGTCTTGGACCTACTATTGATGATATCACTAAAGAGGTAATAGCACAATATCTTCAAAAGCCTTTAGTAGTTGATTCAGATGAGTTAGAGGAATTAAAGGAAAAATTTATTAGAGGTGGATATACATTCAACTCTGCTAATATAAAAGAGGTGGAAAAACCAGAAGGATCTGTCACTTTCAAAAATGATGTAGGTATGGCTCCAGCTGTATATATAGATGGAATTGTTGCCTTCCCTGGTGTTCCAAAGGAACTTTATAATATGTTACCTAAATTTTTAAAATGGTATGTGAAAGAGAAAAATCTTATCTCTGATGAAATTTATATAAAAGACCTCATCACTTACGGTATGCCAGAATCTGTAATAGATGAATCTGTAAGGGAGTTTTTTACTGAAGAGGGAATCTACTATGAGTTTCTTGTAAAAGATTATGGAATACTTATCAGACTTCAAAGTAAGATGAGTAATAAAAATAAAGTGGAAAAAATTATAAAAAAGATATATAATAAAATAGGTAACTTTGTCTTTGGCGAAGATGAGGACAGATTAGAGAGCAAAGTTGTAGAACTTCTTAAAGAGAAAAACCTTACTATATCTACCGCTGAATCATGTACAGGGGGTATGCTTGCTAGTAAACTTATAGATGTAGCAGGGGTGTCTGAGATTTTTAAGGAGGGTATCGTTTCATATAGTAATGAAGCAAAAATGAAATTTCTTGGTGTAAAAAAAGAAACACTTAAAAAATATGGAGCTGTCAGTGAAGAGACAGCTAAAGAGATGGTAATGGGACTTCAAACAGATATCGGCCTTGCTACTACAGGAATAGCTGGACCTGATGGTGGAAGTGAAGAAAAACCTGTAGGTCTTGTATATATGGGTATAAAAATTAAAGATAAAATATATGTAGAGAAGAGAGTCTTTAAAGGAGATAGAAATAAGATAAGGGAAAGAACAGTATCTCACACTCTTTTCACTCTGATAAAAATTTTAAATGAGGATGTGTGATAGATGAGCAGTATAGGTGAAAGAATAAAAAAAAGTAGAAATGATAAGGGGTTATCTTTAAGAGAATTAGCAACTAAGGTAGAATTATCAGCAAGTTTTTTATCACAGATAGAACAAGGTAAAGCTTCTCCTTCTATTGCTACTTCTTTAGATGTAAAAGTTAGTTATCTAATAGAAGATGAAGAGGAAAGACAGAACACAGAGCTAGTTAGAAAAGATGACAGAAAATATATTGAAAGCTTAGATTCTAATACAAAAATGGCTCTACTTACAACCTCAAATATAGATAAAGCTATGGAACCTATTTTATATGAAATTGGACCATTTGGTGAAAGTGGAAGAAGTTACTACAGCCACCATGGTGAAGAGTTTATATATATAGTTGAGGGGAAATTGGACATCTATATAGATGATGTTATTCACAGTTTAAATGAGGGGGACAGCCTATATTTTAAATCTAGTCAAAAACACAGATTTAAAAATAATACTGACAAGCCTACTAAAGCTATCTGGGTTGTAAATCCTCCTACATTCTAATCAACTTATGGAGGTAAAAATTTAATATGAAATTGGAGATAAAAGTGTTAAACTCTATGAGGTTAACAAAACTTTTAATTGCAGCAAGTAGATGGCTTTCTAAATATGCAGATATTTTAAACGATCTAAATGTCTACCCTGTTCCAGATGGAGATACAGGAACTAATATGTCTATGACACTACAAGCTGTTGAAAATGAACTTATAAAATTAAATCACGAACCAAATATGAAAGAGTTAGTAGAGATCGTATCTGAAGCTATACTTTTAGGTGCAAGAGGAAACTCAGGAACTATTCTTTCTCAAATTATTCAAGGTTTCTTAAGTTCTATAAAAGATAAAGAGGAGATCACAGTTGATGATGTTATAGAAGCTTTTGCAATGGCAAAGGAAAGAGCTTATCAAGCTGTTTCTGAACCAGTAGAAGGAACTATGCTTACTGTTATTAGAAGAGTAGCTGAAGAAGCTGCTGTTTACCAAGGAGATAAAAATGATTTTATACTTTTCTTAGTTCATTTAAAAAATGTAGCTAAAGAAGCTGTAGAAGAAACTCCAAATCTCCTACCTAAATTGAAAGAAGCAGGGGTAGTGGATGCTGGTGGAAAGGGTATATTCTATGTGCTTGAAGGTTTTGAAAAATCTGTAACTGATCCAGAGATGTTAAAAGATTTAGAGAGAATTGTAAAATCTCAAGCTAAGAGAAAAGAGAGAATGGAATATAATCACCATGTTCCTGAAGATATCAAATTTAGATATTGTACTGAATTTATTATAGAAGAGGGAAGTTTTGACCTAGATGGATATAAAAAAGAGATTGCAAACTATGGAGATTCTATGGTTTGTGCTCAAACAACTCACAAGACTAAAACTCATATCCACACAAACAATCCTGGTCAAGTGTTGGAGATTGCTATAAAATATGGACAACTTAACAACATAAAAATAGAAAATATGGCATATCAACATAAAAATCTTCTAGTGAGTGAAAAAGAGATTAAAAAAGATGAAAAATATATAATTAAAAATGAAAACTCTACTGACTTAGCATATTTCGCTATTGTAGATAATAAAAAATTGGGAGAATACTACTTAGAAGCTGGTGCCACTGCTGTACTTATAGGTGGGCAGACACAAAACCCTAGCGTTCAAGATATAGAAGAGGGGATTAAAAATATCAAGTGTAATAAGATTATAGTTCTTCCAAATAATAAAAATATAATCTCTACTGCTAAAATCGCAGCTGAAAGATCTAAAAAAGAGATTCTTGTTGTTGAGACTAAGAGTATGTTAGAGGGGTACTATCTAGTTAAAGATAGAGAGGAAAAATTAGAATATACTCTTGAAAAGATGAAAAACAACTACTCTATTGAGATAACTCAAGCTGTTAGAGATACTAAAGTAGATGATTTAATTATCAATACTGGAGATTATATAGCTCTTATCAATGGAAAAATTAAAGATAAAAATGTAGATTTAGGTAGTTTGGTTAAAACTATATCAGAAAAATATATATCTGATAGAAGTATCAATTTGACTATTTCCTATGGAAAAGATGCTAATTCTGATGTAAATGATATCTTAAGTAAAATAGATGGTGTGGATAAAAAAGAGCTATTTACAGAGCAGGAAAATTACCATTACTATATCTATATAGAGCAAAGAGATCCTTCTCTTCCAGAGATTGCTATTGTAACTGACTCTACTTCAGATTTAACACCTGAATTAATTGGAGATTTAAATATTGATATCATTCCACTTAAGATAAAAATTGGTGATGAATACTATAAAGATGGAGTTGAGCTAACTAAAAAAGAGTTCTGGAAAAGAATTACAAGTGAGAATATAATACCAAAAACTTCTCAACCATCTCCAGCAGAGTTCAAAGAGATCTATGAAAAGATATTTAAAAAGGGATACAAAAAAATTATCTCTATCCATATCTCTAGTAAATTGAGTGGAACTCAACAAGCTGCTAGAGTAGCTAAAGGAATGGTAGCTAGAGGTGAAAACATAACTATTGTGGATTCTAAAGCTGTAGCTATGTCTTTGGGATATCAAGCTCTTGAAGCTGCTAGAATGGCAAAAGAGGGAGAAAATGAGGAAACAATTTTAAATAGATTGTATCAACTTCAAGATAAGATTAAACTTTACTTTGTAGTAAATGATATAAACTATTTAGAAAAAGGTGGTAGAATAGGAAGAGCTTCCTCTATAATAGGAGGATTCTTAAAAGTAAAACCTATCCTAAAACTTGAAAATGGTGAGATTTCTGTACAAGGTAAAGCTTTTGGAGAAGCTGGTGCCTTTGGATATATGGAAAGACTTATCAGAACTGAGAGCAAAAAAACAAGTATGATAATGTACACAGCTTGGGGAGGAACTCGTAGAGAACTTTCTAGTGCTGATGAGATAAAAAATCAACAAAGTGGAAATAGCAAAGTTGAATATAGAGGTAGATTTGAAATTGGAGCTACTATTGGATCACACTCTGGTCCTGTCTTCGGATTTGCTATTATTCCTAAAATAATGTAATAATATGAGAGATGCTATAATTTAAGAAATTGTAACATCTCTTTTTTTATAAAAAGTTTGCTTATTTTTTAAAATAGGAGTATACTGTAATGTAGGAAAAATGGGGTTATAAAAATACAAAACTGTTTTTAAATTTTTTAAATATTATAAATTTTTATTAAGGAGAGTGGAAATTATGAAATTTTCAAGTTACCTAGATCCTAATCTTATCTTTACTGATCTTAAGGGAAAAAATCCTGAAGAGATAATTGTAGAGATGGTTGGAAGGATTGCTGATAAGGATAAGAAGATAAAAGCTTCTCAATCACTTATCCAAGAGGCTGTAATTAGAAGAGAGAGAGAGATTTCTACAGGAATAGGAAGTGGAATAGCAATACCACATGCTAGAATAGAAAATCTCAATGACTTCATCGTAGCAATTGGACTATTAGATACTCCAATCGAAAGTGAGATCGCTGCTACTCATCAAAAAGATAAAGTCAATCTTATTTTCTTAATAATTTCAGATGTGTTAAAAAACAAAAATATTTTAAAAGTTATGAGTGCCGTATCAAAACTAGCTCTAAAACAAACTGAACTTTTAGAAAAAATTAGAAATGAAAGAAATCCTAAGAAAGTTATTGAATACTTTCAAGAGGCAAATATTGAATTTGACCATAAAATTGTAGCTGAGGATGTATTGAGTCCTGATGTAAAACCAGCTACTCCAGATAATACACTTGAAGAGATTGCAAAAAGATTGATTCTAGAAGAAACTAGTGGACTTCCTGTAGTAGATAACAATGGAAACTTTTTAGGAGAGATCACTGAAAGAGAGCTTATAGATTATGGAATGCCTGATTATCTATCTCTTATGGGAGATCTAAACTTCCTTACAGTGGGAGAACCTTTTGAAGAGTACCTAGTAAATGAATCTAAGGTTACAATAAAAGATCTATATAGAGTTTCAAACGATATTATTATTGATAGAAAAACTCCTATAATGGAAATCTGTTTCATTATGGTAAATAAAGGTATAACAAGATTATATGTAGTAGATGATGGAAAATATCACGGAATGATAAAGAGATCAGATATTATTAAAAAAGTATTACATATATAGTTAATCTAAATTTAGGATAGTGGGGGAGATGTGTTAAGGAGGATAATAAAAAATGATATATATAATAATAGGATTGGTAGTTTTTGTCTCTGTATTTTATCTGATGATCACAGAAAAAATACCTCAAGCATGGGCAACTATGATAGGTGGACTTATAATGGCATTGATAGGAATAATCAATGAAGAGGATGCTTTAGAAGCTGTTTCCGAAAGGCTTGAGATTTTATTTCTTTTGATTGGTATGATGATAATTGTTCATCTAGTTTCAGAAACAGGAGTGTTCCAATGGTTTGCTATCAAGGTAGCTCAATTGGTTAGAGGAGAACCTTTTAGATTGGTAGTCCTTCTAGCTGTGGTAACAGCTCTATGTTCAGCTTTCCTAGATAACGTTACTACTATTTTATTGATGGCACCTGTATCTATATTACTAGCTAAACAATTAAAATTAGATCCTTTCCCATTTGTTATCACAGAAGTAATGTCTGCTAATATTGGTGGACTTGCTACTTTAATAGGTGACCCTACACAATTGATTATAGGAGCAGAAGGAGAGTTAGGATTCAATGCCTTCCTATTAAATACAGCTCCTATGGCAATCATAGCTATGTTTATTCTAATAGCAAATGTCTATATCATCTATGGTAGACATATGGTTGTTTCAAATGAATTAAAAGCTAGAATTATGGAATTGGATTCTTCAAGAAGTTTGAAAGAGCCAAAACTTTTAAAACAAGCGGCAATAATCTTCTCTCTTGTACTTGTTGGATTTATTCTTAATAACTTTATAAATAAGGGACTAGCTATAATCTCTCTATCTGGAGCTATTATTTTAGTAATTCTTGCTAAAAAAGGTCCAAAAGAGATTTTGGAACATGTTGAATGGGAAACTCTTTTCTTCTTCATTGGATTGTTTATGATGATTAGAGGAATAGAGAACCTAAATATAATAAATATAATTGGAGATAAGATAATTCACCTTACAGAAGGAAAATTTGATATGGCTGTAATTGCTATAACTTGGCTTTCAGCTGGATTTACCTCTGTAATTGGAAACGTAGCTAATGCGGCAACTGTTTCTAAAATCCTAGGTGTAATGATCCCATCTTTTGATGGTTTAGGTAATACTCAAGCTTTTTGGTGGGCTCTATCTTTTGGTTCATGTCTAGGTGGAAATATTACAATATTGAGTTCTGCCACTAACGTCGTAGCTGTTGGAGCTGCTGCTAAAGCTGGATGTAAAATAGATTTCTTTAAGTTTTTCAAATTTGGTGGACTTATAGCCTTTGAAACTTTACTTATTGGAACTCTATACCTATATGTTAGATATATGTAAAAAAAATAAGGATTAAAAAAACTAAATAAATGTGATAAAATAAGGAGTGGTAGAAATTCACTCCTTTATTTTTTTAAGAAGTTAATTTTACACGAAAGGAGAAAAGATGAAAGAATTTATAAAAAAACTGAAAGAAAAAGTTTTAAATAGAGAAAAAATAAGTTTTGAAGAGGCCAAAAAACTCTCTGAAATCTCCATAGAAGATGATGAAAATATGGAGTTACTTTGTAACTCTGCCAATGAGATCAGAGAGAGATTTTGTGGAAATAATTTTGATCTATGCACAATAACAAATGCTAAATCAGGAAAATGTAGTGAGGATTGTAAATATTGTGCCCAGTCAGCCCATTTTAAAACTGGTGCTGAGGTATATCCTCTCATCTCCCAAGAAAAAGCTCTAGAAGAAGCTAAAAAAGTTGAATTAGAAGGAGCGCATAGACACTCTTTAGTTACAAGTGGAAGAGGACTTAAGGGTGACAGTATTGAGTGTGATAAACTAGTGAAGATTTATCAATATTTAAAGAAAAATACAAAACTATCCCTTTGTGCATCTCATGGAATATCAGATGAAAAAGCACTAAAGGGTCTTTTTGATGCTGGGGTAAAAACTTATCATCACAATCTAGAAAGTTCTAGAGATTTTTATGGAAAGATCTGTACAACTCATACCTATGATGAGAGAATTAAAACTATTAAACTTGCTCAAAAGGTGGGACTACAAGTTTGTAGTGGTGGAATTTGGGGACTTGGTGAAAGTCCAGAGGATAGAATTAAGATGGCATTTGAATTACAAGATTTAGGAGTATTTTCTGTTCCCATCAATATTCTAATGCCAATACCTGGAACTCCACTGGAAAATAACACACCTTTGGAACCTAAAGAGATTTTAAAAATGATAGCTATATATAGATTTATTTTACCTGAAGCATATCTAAGATATGCTGGAGGAAGGATAAAATTGGGAGAGCTTCAAGAAAAAGGTATAAACTCAGGTATAAATTCAGCTCTTACTGGAAATTTTTTAACAACAACTGGAACTACAATAGAAAGTGATAAGTCTATGATAAGGAGAAATGGTTATGAAATTAGATAGAGGATACTTTGTAATAGGAACAGATACAGGTATAGGAAAGACATATATCAGCTCTCTATTATATAAGGGGATTAAAGATTTTCAAGGGGGCTACTATAAACCTATTCAAAGTGGTTGTATCCAAAAAGAGAATAAGTTAGTTGCTCCAGATGTAGAGTTTGTTTGCTCAATGGCTAATATTCCATATGATGAAAAGATGGTAACTTATACTTTAGAAGCTGAAGTATCTCCACACTTAGCTAGTGAGATGGAAAATACTGAGATAGATATTGAGAAAATTTTAAAAGATTGGCAAGAATTGCAAAATAGATATAGATATATGGTTGTTGAAGGTGCTGGTGGACTTTATGTTCCGCTGATCAGAGATAAATTCTATATCTTTGATCTAATAAAAAAACTGAATCTCCCTGTTATATTGGTGTGTAGCAGTAGAGTAGGAGCTATCAATCACTCTATGCTCACTATTGAGATGCTAAAAAAATTGGGGATAGATATACATGGGCTTGTATTTAACAATGTCACTGATGACTTCAACAGAGATTATTTTGAAAAAGACAATATAGATATTGTTTTAAAACTTAGTAAAATCACTAACTACCTTCTTGTAAAAAAATCTCAAAAAGAGATTCCAACTGAAGAGTTAATAAAATTTTTACAATTGGAGGTAAAATAATGAAAAACTTAAGTACATTACAGAAAAAAGATCTGAAATATATCTTTCATCCCTGTTCTCAAATGAAAGACTATGAGAATCTTCCTCCTATGGTTATAACAAAAGCTAATGGTATCTATTTAGAAGATGAGTTTGGAAATAGATATATGGATTGTGTTTCAAGTTGGTGGGTAAACTTATTTGGACATTGTAATCCAAGGATTAACAGAGTTATTAAGGAGCAGATTGATAATTTAGAGCATGTCTTATTTGTAAACTTCTCTCACAAACCAGCTATTGAACTAGCTGAAGAGTTGATCAAAGTTGTTCCTCAAGGGATAGAGAAGTTTCTTTTTGCAGATAATGGTTCATCTAGTATAGAGATGGCTTTAAAACTTAGCTTTCAATATCACAAGCAGAGTGGCAATCCTGAAAAAACTAAATTCATCTCTTTAACTAATGCTTATCATGGGGAAACAGTAGGAGCCTTAGGAGTTGGAGATGTGGATATCTTCACTCAAACTTATAGACCTCTGATAAAGGAAGGATTAAAAGCTGATAAACCAGAGTGTTTTAGATGTCCCTATAGAAAAAATTTTTCCAACTGTGAAGCTGAATGTTTTGAAAATATGGAGAAACTAATTGAAAAGAATCATAAAGAGATTGCTGCTGTAATAATCGAGCCCATAGTACAAGGGGCAGCTGGAATGAAGATATACTCTCCTAAATATATTATTAAATTGAGAGAGTTAACTAAAAAATACAATATTCATCTAATTGCTGATGAGATAGCAGTAGGTTTTGGAAGAACAGGAAAGATGTTTGCCATGGAACATGCTGGAGTTAGTCCAGATATAATGTGTATGTCTAAGGGGCTTACAGCTGGATACTATCCTATGGCTATAATAGGTATCACACAAAAAATATATGATGGATTTTATGCTGATTACTTAGAGGGAAAATCTTTCTTACACTCTCATACCTATTCAGGAAATCCAATAGGTTGTAGAATAGCTTTAGAGGTATTAAGAATTTTCAAAGAGGAAAATATTTTGGAGATGATAGCTAAAAAAGGAGAGTATTTAAGAAAGAGAGCTACTGAACTCTTTAAGGATCATAAAAATATTGGAGAGTATAGACAGATAGGTATGATTGGTGCCTTAGAGTTTGTAAAAGATAGAGACAGCAAAGAACTATTTCCAAGTGAGGAGAGAGCTGGGTATGAGATATATAAGATAGCTTTACAAAAGGGAGCTCTTCTTAGACCACTAGGTAATGTCATCTATTTTATGCCACCATATATTATTACTGAAGAAGAGATTGATAGAATGTTAAATATCTGCAAAGAATCAATAGATGAGTATATGAGTAGGAGAAAACTATGAGAAAAGAAGATATTTTAAATGAACTTATCCTATTGGAAGCAAAGGGTAATTATAGAAGTTTACGTACTCCAGATAGCACACTATTAGATTTATCTTCCAATGATTATCTTGGAATAGCCAATGATACAAATTTAAAAAATGAGTTTTATCATAAATTCTCTCCGAAACTTTCATCTAGTTCCTCTAGACTTATAGATGGTTCATATAAAGAGATTATGGAACTAGAAGAGAGAGCAGAGGAGATATATAAAAAGCCTTGTATTATGTTCAATTCTGGCTTTGATGCTAACTCATCAATTATAGAAACTTTTTGTGATAAAAAAACTTTGATACTTACAGATAGATTAAACCATGCAAGTATCTATGATGGTATTTTAAATAGTGGAGCTGAATTTTTGAGATATAAGCATCTAGATTTAGTTGGGTTGGAAAAACTACTTGAAAAATATTCTAAACACCACAAAGACATCTTAGTAATCTCTGAAACTATTTACAGTATGGATGGAGATATAGCTGATATAGAAAAATTGGTAGAATTAAAAAGAAAGTATAATTTTTCACTTATGGTAGATGAAGCTCACTCCTATGGAGTATATGGATATGGAATAGCATATAATTTAAACCTTATACAAGATATTGATTTTCTTGTAATCCCTTTGGGAAAAGGTGGAGGCTCTGTGGGAGCTATGGTAATATGTGAAAGCTATCTAAAAGATTATATTATAAACAGGAGTAGAAAATTTATATTCTCCACTGCTCTCCCACCAGTAAATAGCTGTTGGAATCTCTTTATTCTAAATAAGATGAATGATTTTGATGAACAGAGAGGAAAATTGGAATTTTTGAAAAATCATACCTTAAAATTATTAAATGTAAATAACATACCAACAGAATCTACAACTCATATAATCAGTATTATTATTGGAGACAACTATAAGATTAGCAGAATTGCTGAAAATATGTTAAAAAAAGGTTATCTTCTATACCCTGTAAAAGAACCTACTGTTCCTAAGGGTACAGCTAGATTTAGAATAGGATTGAATCCTAATATATCTATTGAACAGATTGAAACCTTTGTGAAGGAGTTAAAAGATGAAATTGATACTGTTCTTTAATGGCTGGGGTATGGATAAGAAAGTTGTAGAAAATGTTGTAGTTCCAGATGGTTATGAGGTAGAAGTTATAAACTTTCCATATGATGTAAATATCAACTTAGATAGGTATGATGAGATAGTTCCAATAGGTTGGTCCTTTGGTTGTTACTATCTGACAAAATGGATCTCTTCATATGGTAACTCAAAGATAAATAAAATAATAGCTATCAATGGAAATGGTGAGATAATTGGAAAATATGGAATCACTCCTAAAATTTTTGATTTCACTTTAAATACTCTTACACCAGATTCCCTTTTAAAATTTTATAACAATATGGGAATTGATGAAAATTTTAAAAATCCAAATAGAAGTTTTCAAGAAGTAAAAAAAGAGTTGGAATTTTTTAAGGAAAATTATACTCCTCTTGAAAATATCTTTACTA
>OGFK01001313.1_pt1 | contig 16318 bp, 10 predicted proteins | sample 1570931 | NCBI WGS metagenome assembly OGFK01 (sample SAMEA2581935, study PRJEB24529) | metagenome | biome: Human gut stool | place: China | collected 2011
GTCTGTCAGATTGGACGTTAGAGCGGTGGAAAAGCATGTGGAAGTCCAAAAGGGATGAGTCAGCGTGTCGGATTGGACGTTAAAGTGGTGGGAAAGCATGTGGAAGTCCAAAAGGGAAGCCTCAGTCTGTCAGATTGGACGTTAAAGCAGTGGGAAAGCATGTGGAAGTCCAAAAAGGAAGCCACAGTCTGTCAGATTGGACGTTAGAGCGGTGGAAAAGCATGTGGAAGTCCAAAAGGGACGAGTCAGTATGCCAGATTGGACGTTAGAGTGGTGGGAGGCATGCAGGAAGTCCAAAATCGTAATGACAAACCACAAAATTGGACTTCCACCGTGCACACACCCCACGAAAACGTCCAATCCCCAAGTAGTTTGCACATCATGCTGGATTCCCAAGATACCCTCGTGATGATAAATAACACCCCACCAACACAATTTCAAAACAGTAATTACAAAACAATTGACATACCTCAATAAAAGTGATATTAATATATTAAAAGAATTGCCAACGCAAATCTTTTATCTTAAGCAATGCACACGGATACACAATTATCCGGCGTCCATTGCCTATCAGGATTGAATATTCATTCAGACTACCCAACAAGACACAATTAAATAAAGCAGGCTTGTATTAGATATCCGTTAATGCTAATATACTATACATAGAGACCAAATTATTAGTACAAGTGTATAAAATGCGTGTGGATATCAGCCTGCAAGCGAGAAAGAGGAGGATATCTATGGCAGAGAAAAAAGACAAAGTAGCAGTTAAATACAAGGATAATGTATTCTGCATGCTGTACAGGGACAAGAAAAACCTGCTTGAACTGTATAACGCACTTAACGATTCCAATTACACAAATGTGGATGATCTGGAAGTGACGACATTAAAAGACGGTTCGTATATGAAGTACAAGAACGATGCCTCGTTTGTGCTGAATATGAGCCTGTATATGTTCGAACAGCAATCCAGCAAGAACGAAAACATGCCACTGCGCTTCCTACATTATCTGTCAGATGTGTATAGGGAAATGTTTGGAAACGAGCTGCTTCACCGAAAAACAATGATGAAGATTCCAGTGCCGTACTTCGTAACATTCTACAATGGCAAAGAAAAGTGGGACAGAGACAAGCTCACACTTGCTGAAATGTTTGAAAAGCATGTGGATAATCCGCAGATTGACCTTCAAGTAAAAGTTATAGACATCAATGGAGATGCAGAAATCCTTAATAAATGCAAGAGCCTTCGCGATTACATGACATTCGTTGAAAAAGTAAGAAAAAAGACAGACAACGAAAAAATAAATGTCAGAGAAGCAGTAATACAGGCGATAGACGAATGCATAGAAGAAAATATACTTGTCGATTTCTTTAAAGAGCACAGAGAGGAGATTGTAGAAGTGAGTATATATGACTATGAAGAGGAAAAAGTGAGAAAGACCTTGGCTGATGAAGCGCGAGAGGAAGGTTTAGCTGAAGGAATTAAGGAAGGGATTGAAAAAGGAATTGAGAAAGGAATTGAAGAAGGCGAAATATTAACCAAAATCAACCAGATTATGAAGAAAGTGAGAAAATCCAAGTCTCTCCCAACAATAGCCTCAGAACTTGAGGAGGAAGAAGCTGACATCAAACCAATCTATGATGCAGTAGTGGCGTCAGCACCAGACTACAATATAGAAGAAATCAAAGCAAAATTGAATATGTAAGATAAAAGCAATGCCGGTAGTAACATACTGGCGTTGCTTTTTTGTATAAATGTGTCTAATAACAGATGCCTGGTAAAAATGACTTATCAATCACGGCAACTTCTAACTTTGGTCTTCCAAAAGCTATCCACCCGTGAAAACGACCAAACGCCATATCAAGCTGCAAAGACAAAAGATGAATAAATCCCCTACTTTTAGTATGTAGTCAATAAGTACTACTTTGTGGTATATATGTGAAGTGGATAATTATGTGGCAATAGTAATTTAATGTCTACTTAATTGTTTGTTAATTATGATAAAATTATTGTCATAAATTGGATGGTGTGTTATACTAAACGCACAAAAATGATTCTACTTGGAATGGGGAGTGTGATATGGAAACATTTTCATACAAAGCGGTAGACGCTTCGGGAAAAGATGTTAAAGGAGCTGTGGAAGCCGAGAGCAGGGATGAAGCAGCCAGAAAGATAAAGGAACAGGGATTCACACCTGTGTCAATTGGAAAACAGGGGGCACTTGATAAGGATGTGAATGTATCTTTTTTGGGTAAAAAGAAGATACCAGCCAGAGACATGAGTGTATTCTGTAGACAGTTTGCAAGTATTCTTAAAGCGGGTGTCAGCGTTATCAATGCTTTGGAGATGCTTTCAGAACAGACAGAGAATAAGAAGTTACAGGAAGCAATTAAAAGAACACAGGACAGCGTAGAGAAAGGTGAGACTCTTTCAGATTCTATGAAACAGAATGAAGAGTTTCCAAGTATTCTTGTAGATATGGTTAAAGCAGGCGAGGCATCAGGTAGCTTGGAGAATTCTCTTACAAGAATGGCTATTCAGTTTGAGAAGGATGCCAAGTTAAAGGGTGTTGTTAAGAAGGCAATGATGTATCCTATAGTTCTTCTGTGCGTAATGATTGGTGTAATTATTGTAATGCTTACATTCGTTATACCAAGCTTTATGACAATGTTTGAAGACCTTGACAGCGAGCTGCCGGTTACAACTAAAGCAATTCTTGCAATGAGTGACAGTGTTAAGAATTACTGGTTTATTTATTTGATTGTTGTGGTAGGAATAGTTGTTGGTATTAAATTATATGGCAACACAGATATTGGAAGACATAATCTGGATAAGTTGAAGTTAAAGATTCCGGTATTCGGATTATTACAGACTAAGTCGGCATGTGCTTCATTTGCAAGAACGATGAGTACATTGTTACAGGCAGGTATGCCTATGATTGATGCACTTGAGATATCGGCCTCAACCATGAAGAATGTATTGTTCTATGATGGATTGGAAAAGGTAAAGAATGGCGTATCACTTGGGTTACCATTATCTAATCAGTTGAACTCCACAGGCTTGTTTCCGCCTATGGTTGTACATATGGTAGGTATTGGTGAAGAGACAGGTAATGTCGAGGAAATGTTAACTAACTCAGCAGTATATTATGAGGAAGAAGTGGAAGTCCAGACACAGACACTTACCTCACTTATGGAACCAATTATTATAGTACTTATGGCATTAGTAGTAGTAATGCTTATACTTGCAATCTACCAGCCAATGATTCAGCTTTATAATACATTGGGTAATTAATTTTGTATATACAATCTGATAATCAGGTCGCTTATGATGTCAGATTTATATAAATATATTTCAAAGGGAGATATGAAACATGAAAAAAACACAGAAAAAATTAGGTAACAAAGGTTTCTCTTTAGTAGAACTTATTGTAGTTATTGCCATTATGGCAGTACTTGTTGGTGTGTTAGCTCCAACACTAATCAAGAACATTGAGAAGTCAAGAGTATCAAAGGATAAGCAGAATCTTGATACAGTAAAAGGCGCAATCACAACAGTGTTAGCTGATGAAACATATTATTCAGCACTTAAAGACAATGAGGTTTATATTGCAGCAGATGGTACAGTATCTGTAAAAACTGAATTTACTCCTACTGACTCAACATTAAAAAAGTTATCTGAAGAATTAATTGAAACAATCAGCAAAAATAAAGTAGAAATGACATCAAAAGATTTAAAAAACAAAAAGATAACATTTAAAATTGCAGAAGGAAAGGTGTCTGACTATACAACTTCTACAAATTAAATGATAACTAAGGAACATTAAACCATGCAATACGAATTACCACTGTACTTCATTATCTTTCTATACGGTACCGTATTCGGAAGTTTTTTGAACGTACTGATTTACAGATTACCTTTAAAAGAGAATATAGCTACAGAACATTCACATTGTATGACATGTGGCGAGAAAATCCAGTGGTATGATCTCATACCACTGGTGAGCTACATAATACTTGGAGGAAAATGTAGACACTGTAAGACAAAGATATCAAAGCAATATCCAATCATTGAAGCGACCAATGGGATTGCTTATGTGATAATCTTTATTGTGAATGGATTTAATCCATTAAGCATACTTATGTGCTTTGCGTTTTCAATATTTCTTGTTATTTCAGTCATTGACTGGAGAACGTTCGAGATACCATTTTCACTTAATGTGGCAATTGGTGTTTTGGCGGTAATAAGAATCATACTTGATTACAAAAACCTATTAGACTATCTAATAGGGTTTTGTATTATAAGTGGATTCATGCTCATATGTCTGTATATCGGACGGGCAATTAAAGGGATTGACGCTTTCGGTGGTGGAGACATCAAGCTGATGGCATTTGCAGGATTATTCTTAGGATGGAAGTGCATTATCCTGGCATTTCTGATTGGCTGCATCTTAGGTGCAGTCATTCATTCCATCCGTATGAAGGTCACGAAAGCTGAGCATGTGTTGGCATTCGGACCATATCTGTGTGCAGGGCTTACAATAGCCATGCTTTTCGGTACGAATATAATTAACTGGTATCTTTCACTTATGGCGTTCTAAGCATGAGAGGAAGAACAGCGAATTTATATATATTTATTAACTAGAATGAATAGCTTATTATGTGGGGAGCTGGATAGGAGGATTTTATGGCTGCAGTTAAAGCCAAAGGTAAATTGGTAAGTATCGTTATTAATAACGAGTATATTAAGATATGTGAAATCACTAAAACAGGTAAGAATGTTATAGTTCATAAGACAGTAACAATACCTACTCCTGAAGGATGCTATGAGGATGGCATTCTTGAAAATATACCTAATCTTGCAAGTGCTATTAAAGCAGTAATGGATGAGCACAGATTTGCATCTAAAGATGTTGCATTTTCAATAAGTTCTCCTAGACTTGCTACTAAGGAAGTACTTATTCCTAATGTAAAGGGAGATAAAGTCGGTAAGATTGTACAGGCTAATGCAACAGAATATTTCCCGGTTAATATGGATGAGTATATTATCCAGCATACAATTCTTGAAAAAATAGAAGATTCAGGACAGGACAAGTTAAAGCTCATGGTAGCGGCAGTCCCTTCAGAAGTTGCTGAATCATACTATAATCTTGCTAAGACTTTAGGCTTCAAGATTGCATTTATCGATTATGTAGGTAACAGTACATATCAGATAATGAAGCAGCAGATTGGACCGGAAGTCAGTCTTGTTATTCAGGTAGAGAACGACAGTACAGTAATCAATATATTTAAGGAGAATGTGTTACAGCTCCAGAGAATGATTCCATATGGTAAATCAATGCTTGTTAATGCAGTTATGGAAAGATATGAATTAAAATACGATGCTGCTACTGCAAAGCTTCAGAATGAAACACTTCTTCACTCACGATTTGATGGAGATGAGGTTACAGAGTCATTAAGATATATGGCAAGCAATATCAACCGAGTTATTGACTACTATGTATCACGTAACAGAGTATCAATCCAGAAAGCATATTTAATTGGACATTCAACAACAATCAAGGGTTTTGCAACGCTTCTTTCTAATGAGCTTAATATGCCAATTGAGAAGGTTGAGAGACTTAAGAATATTGCACTGGACAAGAAAGCGTATGTTGAAGAGGCTACTCTTACAAGTTATGTAACTAACTTAGGTGCTGTATTCGATCCTGTTGATTTCGTTCCTAAGAGAATGGCTGATTCGGGGGTTAAGAAAGAGAATACTAAGACTCTTGTTATCGCACTTGCTGGTGCGGTTGTTGTAGCGGCAGCACTTGTGCTTGTTCCTCTCGGAAGAGTGGTTGTGCTTAATGCTGAGATTTCTAAGCTTAATAAAAGTATAGACAAGCTTAGTTCAATTAATGATATTGTCAATGAGTATTATGCAGCTAAAGATGAGAATAATGATATTAAAACATTTGCAGCACTTACCGCTGACAGTGATGATTCATTACAGGATTTTGTGGATTATCTTGAGAAAAACATGCCATCTGATGTTGTTATAAGCAGCTTTAATATTACGTCTGGTGCAGTTTCTATTTCTGGTAAGGCTGGAAGTAAGGCTTCTGTAGCCAAGTTCATACAGCAGTTGCAGAAAAGTCCATCCGTTATTAATGTAGATGTGCCTACCATTTCAGAGAGTAAAGATAATGCAGGTTCTGTTGAAGCTACATTCTCTTTGACATGTACATTTATTGGAACAACATCTGCAGATAATAATAGTACTAGTAATAAAACAAAGTAGGAGGTGGGACAGATGGACAAGTTAAAAGGAATGTTAAAGATTTCAGAAAGAGATAAAAAATTATTACTTATAGTTGCAGCTGCATTGATTGTAGTGCTTGCATATTTCTTTGGATATCAGAATCTGTCTTCACAGGCAGATGATTTGTCGTCAAGGAAATCAAAGCTTGAAGTTACTCAGCGAGATTTGAAAGAAAAGAATAATAATAAAGATAAATATATAGCTGATACTACTAAGCTTCAGACAGAGAACAGGTCAGCACTTTCAAGATTTGATTCAGGAAGTACACAGCCTAATACTATTAATTTCTTTATTAAGACAGAAGGCGTAACTGGAGTGTGGGTAAAGAGTCTTGCTCTTTCACCAACAACTTCTATATACAGATTCGGACAGATTGCATCAAGCAATGTCAATGGTGGTTCGGCATATTCTTCTAATATGTCAGGATATAAGTCAACAATTAACATTGCTTATGAATCGGACTATAGTCAGTGGAAGCATTTTATAGATTATATTAATACATATTCTAATAAAACTACAATTGATGCACTGACATCATCTTATAATGATGCTACAGGTATTGTTACAGGAACAGTTTCTATATCTTTATATGCTGTTGAAGGCAGTGACCGCAAATTTACTGAACCAACATTTGATGTAAAGACAGGAACAGATAATATTTTCTCAGAGAATGCTGCTAATTAAAGATTATATTTAGGGAGAGGGATATGATAATGTCATATAAGAAACGAAAATTGAATAATCGAGGTTTCTCACTGGTAGAAGTCCTTGTGGCAATTGTTATACTTGCTATCATATCTCTGCCGGTTCTAAGTACATTTTCTAATGCTGCACGTATTAATGCCAGAGCACGAAGAACAGAAAATGCTAATACTGCGATTAATAATATAATAGAGGAAGCAAAGACTATGTCTTTGGAAAATCTTGTTAACAGACAGGGGCAGTATTATTATGCACCTACAACTGATAATAATACGTATGTAGTATCAGATGAGAGAGGTGTAAGCTATTATACAGGTGTTAATGGCGAGAAATACTATATAAAAGCAACATTTGATCCAGGTCCATATACTGATTCGGACAGCACAACAGATAATAAAAAGAATAATATTAATTCTGCAGGACTTTCAGTATACGCTGATATATCTTCGGGTAATAATTTTGTTTTCCGAGATGATAATGGTGATAGTCAGGCATTATCGTGGTTTAAGTCTTATAAAACTGATGCTGCAAGAGACAAGATAACTAAAAAAACTGATGCTGTTGTGAAACTTACATATCTTGGAAAAAACAATGGAAAATTAAGATTCAGACAGACTATCGACGTTAAAGTTACATATAGATATGATACAGGTACTATTTACCCGGATTATGTTAAGACAACAACTATGTCAGATTATACATTTGATGCACTTGTCAAAAAGGAAAAAAGGACTGTTATTGAAGATGGCGAAGAAGTGACTAAGGAAGTTGATGTCAATTATATCTCAAGTAAAATTGAGGATAATCTGAAGAGCTTCTATATGTTCTATACTCCTTTTGAGGGTGAAAGTACAACAGAACATTATAATCAGGAATCTATTACTTCTAAGCTGGTATCTGATAAGATTAATATAACATATGATGTTCCATCAGAGATTACCGGAGAGATAGTGGAATATAGTGATTTGAATGTATATGTATTGGAACAGGAAAAGGTTGTTAAGACAAGCAGTGTATTTGAGAGTATGCATGTTGATAAAGACAAGGTAACTGTATCAAAATGCATTAATGGTGCTGTGGCATCAACTCCATTAACAGACAAAATCCAGGTATATTCTAATATTAAGAACTGGGCATTGAAGAACGATGTTAATAATAAGAATGTCTTATACAGAATGACAGTTCGTGTATGGCAGTGGAAAGATGAATATAATCATACCGATAAACAACCTTCTGCTGACAGTGCTATAGCGACGGTTACAACAACTAAGGAAAACTAATTAATCAGTGAAAGAATGGGGATGGCGTATGAAAAAAGTATCTTTTCGAAGGAAAAAGAATAATGCAGGTTCTACAATCATAATTGTACTTTTGATGACATCATTTGTGTTGATTCTTGCAACACTGATTACGACTACTACTATGATTAATCTTAGAATGAAGCTGGCTGCCAGTCAGGCGACAAAGTCATTCTATACATCAGAAGAGGCGGTAGATGAGATACAGGCTGCATTGGGTAAGATTTCAGTTAGTTGTTTTAACAGAGCTTATGAGGAGCAGCTTACCAGAATATTCAGTTACAATCAGGTTGAGTCTGGAAGCAGTGAAGAATCTGATACCAAGTTAGTGAATATTAATAATAAGAAAGCTAATGAAGATTTACGAGTTAATTATATGAAGTACCTGCTTCTTGAATTAAAGCTTAAAACAGAAGCGGAAACGACTAATATGCCAAGTATTCTGACAACATCTGTAATTGGCAAGTGGGACAAGACTAAAGACAATAATGTTAATGGAACATCTGTAAGCAGCTTATTTGTCAGAGAACTTAACAGTTATATTGAGGATTATGTGACACTTAAGAATGTTGGTACTGCATTGGAAGTTGAATCAATAAGTGTTATTAATATGTCAGTAACTAATGATACAACAACAGGAGCTGGTTCGGAGACATCTGGTTCTACAGCAGCTACGGGACTTCCAGTCTATGCAGTTGAGTTCAAAGATTGTGTTGTTAAATATCTTAATGAGAATGGAGACTATTCATATATAACATTTGACGGCTCACTTGGTCTTCCAGATATATATATTGATTTTAGAGACGAGAATCTTGTCGGTACATTATTCTTTGCTGATTATTCACTTATAGGTAACAGAGGAATATCTCTTAATTCTGGAAGAGCAACTATTAATGGACATGCATATGCAGGAGCAGGACATGGACTCAATGTTACTAATGGAGCCAATCTTACTGTAGGCTCTAATAAATATATGATATGTGGAGGTACATTCAGCATATTCAGAGATAAAACTACAGCAGTTGCTCTTGCTGATACTAAGAAAGGCAGCATAAAGGCGGGTGCATCTAACTTTACATTGGGTAGTGGTGCTGAGTTATGGGCAAAAGAAATAGTTGTAGGCAATAATGGATATATAACAGCTGAAAGTGGTTCTGATATTAATCTCGAAGATGATATTACAATTGAAGGTAATTATTCTAATGTAGAGTTTAATTCCGGAAGTTCATTTTCAGGCTATGGATATGAAGATCCCGATTCTGCTAAAGAATCACCATATAGAAGTAGTGCACTTATTGTTAATGGAGAACATTCAAAGATTATATTCTCATCAGGTCTTAGTAAGCTTGTAGTTGCTGGTAGAGCATATATCAAGTTCGAGAATGAAGTATCTGTAGCAACAGGTGAATCAGTATCAGTTAATACTAATCAGGAAATATATATGATACCTGCTGATCTTATAGTAAGTGGAAAGAATCCATCTACAAGAAAAGAAGGAGATCCTAATGTAAGTCTTAATATTGAAATTAATCAGAGCAATTTCTTTGGATATGACTTGTTAAATAAGACATCTACAGGAGCAGATGACTTTATAGAGACAAGAGATTTAAAGATAAAAGCTAATGAAAGTCTTGGATTTAATGAAGATCAGTCAAGAACGTATTATTATTTCAAGTTTAAGAGCAGAGCAGCAAGAAACACATATGCTAATCTCATATATGGAACAGAAGATGAATTTGTAAGCTACGTTATGGGACTGGATTATTATAAGTCACTTCCAGCTAATGCAAAAACAACATATCTGATTGAAGCTAAAAAGCTTTGGACTAAAATCAGAACATCAGTTGATTCATATGCAAGAGTAAGTGATTCTGCAATTGGAATAGAGAATTCTGATGGAACGATTGTGAGAGTTAACCCATATAGCAGTACTGGAAGCAACTGGTTCTCAGCTAATAAAGATTATGATTTCAAGGGTGAGTTTACTGACAGAGAATGCAGATATAATGTATTCAATAAGATATTAGCACCTCTTGAAAGTGGAACTAAATATACATCTACATCCCAGGCACAGACATATCTGAGTAATAAAGATGATAAGTATGCTCTTATTGATTTGAACAAATATATTGAAGGTGATATTTACGGTAATGTTATTAATAAAAAGGGCTTTGATAAGTTGACAGCATCATCTGCATTCTGTAAGACAGTGGATAGTAAAGTTGTTATTGTATTTAGAAATCTTACTAATCAGCCACTTGTTATAAAGAGCGGAAGTGAAACAAAGATTTCCGGATATGAAGTAACTCTTGCAACTACAAAAGGTATTATTGTGACTAATGGTAATGTAAGGGTGGAATGTGATTTTGATGGAATTATATTGTCAGATAAGGATATTGAAATAACTGATGGATGTACATTATCTAATACAACATTTGATGCATCATTTGGTAACGGTTCATTATGGAAATTCGTTGAGGATAATTCAAAAGCAGATGATGCAGGCAATATAGCTTTAAGAGCAGATAATGGAGAACTTTTTAAGGATATATTCAGATATTGGAATCCTAAGGTTGGCTCAGATGATGATTCATCAATAAAAGTAGGAGACATGACTTATAGAGATATGGTCAGAGTAAGTCAGTGGAGAAAATATGATGATCCGGAGAGATATATTGAGGAGTCATCAAAAGCTTCAGCTACCTGATATAAACTAAGATTATTAATTGGAGTAAAGTTATGAGTGGAAAGAAAAGAAGAGATTCAATAGGACAATTAAATAATCATGGTTTTTCATTATTGGAATTACTTGTTGTTATGGCAATTATCGTAATTGTATCGACTATAACAGCGGTTGGATTGAACGTGCTGGCTGAAGGTAATGCAAAGAAAGCAAATAAAACAATGTATTCTAAGATATCTGAGTTAAGAACAACAACGATGTCAAAATCAGGTGAATGGTATATGGTAATCAGCTGTCAGGATAATACATATAAGTTGGAAACCCACCATGTAGCTAATGGTGAAGATAATATAAAAGATACATCAAAGTTCAGTGCTTCAAGAATAAGCCTGAATTATTATAATGGTGATTCATCGACAGGGTATGATTTAAAAAATAATTCTTTGAAAATTCAGTTTAATAGAAATGATGGTTCATGTAAAAGCGTTACAATCAATGATACAGAAAAATTTATAACAGATAATCTTGATGCACCACAGTTTGGAAAAATAGTCGCGTCAGTTTCAAAGAATAATACTTACGAATCAAAATTGTGGTATAAAACAGGTCGTGTGACAACGCAGAACTAATTGTTTTTGAGGGAGTGTAGAGTCATGAAAAAGAACAATAAGGGATTTTCATTAGTTGAATTAATGATTGCACTTGCAATATCGGGCATTGTTATGACAGCTTTAGTATTATTGGTAGTACAGTCGGTTAATGGTTATGGTAAACAGACAGCCCTGGCACAGATTCAGAGTGATGTTGATGTGAGTCTTAATCAGATTTCAAAGAATGTATTGGAAGCAGATTTAATAAAGCTTATCAAGACAGATGATGGCAATATCAGATGTTATCTGAAAAAATCAGATGATGCTAATATGTGGGGGTATTATTATAATAAGGCAGAAAAAATAGTTTATTATACTAATTCGGATGAGTCGGAACATGTGGTTATGAGTGAATTGTGTGATAATGTTACAGATTTCGATATACGAATAGATACATCTGATTATGTATTTGAAAAAGATGGTGATACAATTAAATCTCTTCCTAAGAATCCACAGGTTGTTGTTACTTTAGAGCTTAAGAGATTAAATCATACGAGAAGTGTTACAAGAAAATTCACATCAAGAAATTCTATTGGTAATAATGTTACATTTGGAACAGGAACTGATGCTATAACATTAGCAGCTGGTTCACTTAAATTATCAAGTATTCCATCTAAATACATTATTAAAAAAGATGTTACAGATGATTCCGAAGAGGGGTCAAGTTCACAGCCAGGGGCAGAATCGTAAAATGGAGGTAAGATAAATGAAAGCAATGATTAAATCAAATTTCAAGAGAAGAATATTACCTGTATTTAGTTCAGTTGTGCTTTTATGTTTAGTTGTTTTAGTTATTATATTTACAAGAACAACAGAAGCAGCTGCAGATTCTGTAACAATTGGTAACAGAACATATAATGAACATAATAAGATGGTTATTCTTGAAATCGTTCCAGATGAAAGATATGATGCTTTAGGTTGTCTTGTTGCAGATGATCAGGGCGTCGTTAAATGGAAGAGTAGTAATGGTGATGGCATTGTTGATAAGCAGCCTGCTAACAATAAGATTAATATGAATAAAGTTAATAGATGGGATAATGTTGTTTCTGGTTCTGAAGAAGATAATCAGATTAAAGCATTTGAAAGTTATCTTTCATCACATGTAGCAAATTATTTGTCAGCGATTAATACAGTATTGGGAAATGACATTAAGGGTAAGTTTTATAATACTAGAACTAAAACATATATTGATTCTTTTAATGGTGGATTTGAGGATATTGCATTTCAGATAAGATATGATTTAAATAATCTTAAGCTTGTGTTTTTTGATAAAGATGGTAATGAACTAACAGGAGTTAGAGATGTATTTTCATATTCAATATTTAACAGTAGCAAGATGGAAGGACTTGTAGAAGTTAGATATGTTAAGGCAACAGAAGTTACCAAAGATGATATTGATGATGCATCACTGGTATATTTTTCTAAGTATCCTAATTCTTATATTCAGAATATTATGGTAAAAGATGGAACTGCAAGTTCTAGTGCATCTGAGACAACTTTTAATTCAAAGGATAAAGATTTAAAGGCTGATGTAGCATTATATCTGTATATTCAGAATGTTTCAGCAGGTAAAGCTATTGTATGTTCTTCAACAGAAAAGAATCAGTATAGTACTACTAATATAGGTAAGATAACACTTTTAATGGATGGTATAGACGGAGATTATTTCATAAAAGATTTTGCATTTGATTATTCATATAATCAATTGGGAGGTGTGTATAGTGGAGATTATGGCACGGTTGAGGCAGATGTAACAAATAATGAAATAAAAATGACTTTGTATAAAGATCGTACCAATAAGTCAAGTGGAACAGTTGCATTTCCATTTGCTAATAATATGTTTATTAATGGATTTTATCCGAGTGAAAGTGTTCATTATGCATTGAATTCTAATAATAAATCATATTATCCTGTTTATAATGTGGGTGTTAATAACAATTCTCTTAGAAGATTTTCGGTAGAACAGAATTTTGGTAATTCAGTTGTACAGAAGCTTAATGAAACAATGGATACACAGGATGACTATGCCGGCGATGGTAATAATTATAATGGAACATATTATGATGATGCTAAAAATAAACTTGGATTAGATAAAGATTTGAAAACAAGTGAAGCTATCAGATATATTCTTGGTGATTTTGATAATAGTGGTATTAATACAATTAATGTATTGGAAATTGAACCAGCTGGATTTTATCGCTATGATGCTGGTAACAATGATGATTTAGCAATTATCAGAAGATGGTTTGGTATATCTGATGAGAGAAATGCAGATGGTTCATTCAAAGTAAATAATGGAATAAAAATTAATATAGAGCATTGTTCAATGAATGCCCTTATCGGTAAGAATGTTGATTTAGCTACAGAATATGATCTTATTATTGTTGGAGCTTACGGCAAAGACAGAATGAATATGGGTATTCTTAAGAATGTATATAGTAAAGAAAACAGTGAAATTCAGGAACAGGGTTATTCAAATGCTGTAAAAGAAAATGGTGAAACAGCATTAGAATTAAATGGTAATGATATTACTGAAAAGATGTATAATGAATTATTTGATTATGCATTACGTGGAATGCCGATAGTGTTTGACAGAAATATATATTTTGGAAGCACCAGTTACGTGGACACCAATACAAGAATGTATAGTACACGCATGGAATCGTTCCTTAAAGATATTATCATTAACCATAAGGGAACTAATGGTAATATAACATATACTAATCTTGATGATAGGACTCAGAGTTTACCTCTCCAGTTAAAGTATGCAAGAAGGCCGGCTTCTACTATAACAGCAGACATTAGTAACTATGATGGAACTGCTAATACATCTTATTCACTGGATGATCTTAAGCGTAGTGGAAATGTTGATGGCGATGGTAATATAACAATTACTTTCAGTGGAGTTTTACCAGCTGGAGATTATGCTATTAAGATATATATTGATAAGAATCAGGATAGTATATTTGCAGAAGATTCAACAAGTTCATCGAAGGAATTGTACAGAGCATCTAATGTAAAAGATGATATGGGAAATTATCTGGGTCAATATTATTCAAGTAATGGAAGTACACCATATTCTACAACTATAAAAATGCCTGCTGCATCCAAAGGATATTTTGCATGGAAAGTTGAAGTTATAAAGATAGATGCTAATAGTGTTGATTCTGATGGGAATTATGTATCTGATGCAAAGAATAAGATTGCTAAAAAGGTTAAATCTGCAAAGACAGGTAATATTGTTATATCAGGTTCAGAAGCAACAGTTCAGGTATTACATATCTTAAATAGTGATGGGGGAACAGGAAGCCTTGATTTAAATGGTTCTGATTTCCAGGATTGTTTTAATGCTAAATATGATATTACAAAGCTGAAAATAAATGTTACTGAGATAAAACAGAATGATTTAAATGCTTTGGCAGTAGGAAGTACTGATGCCCAGAAGGTAGAGGCTGTTAATAAAGAATTAGAAAAGTATTCTATGATTGTTATGGGATTTGGCAGCAATTATGGAAGTGATTCTACATTAAATCAGAATGTAATAGATGCAATTAATGATTACATTGAAGCTGGTAATGCGGTAATGTTTTCTCTTGATACAATGTCACCTTTATCTGATGATAATAGTAAGAATTATGTTGACGATAAAAATAAAGGTATTTCTGTAAAGGATTATTCAGATCTAAGTTATAAGACAACAGGATTATTAAGTTCAGTCGGTATGAAAAAAGCATTTTCTGATCCATTTGCATTTAAAACCGTAAGATATGGCAAGTCTAAAATGGAATTTATTCCATATAAAATGACTGCAAAGAATGATATTATCCTTAGTGGATTTCTTGATGAAGTTTATTATAAGAAATCAAGTAGTATAGGAAATGGATTTATTAAATTAACAACAACAGATAATCAGAGTGACACAGTAACAAAACTTAATTCTGGACAAATTACTAATTTCCCATATACAATTGAGAAAGAAACGGGACTTGTAAATAATAGTGATGGAATAAGAATTGCAGAGACTCATGCACAGTATTATGCATTGGATTTTGATATAAGTATGGATTCACTCTATAATTCAGATGGAAGTATGAATGCTCAGCCAGTTGTATGGTATACATTTGCTGAATCTAATAATAAAGATACATTCCAGGAAGCTGGTAGAGTAAGAAGAAATCAGTATTTTGCATCAACAGACAGAGATGCTATGAATAATTACTATATATATTCATATGGTAATGTTACGTTTACAGCAGCAGGTGCTAATGATATATCTAATGCTAATCCTAATGAGATGAAGCTTTTTGTTAACACATTTACTAAGGCTTTGCTTTCAGGAAATAATCTGCCAGTTGTAGAGTATACAGATGCTGTACTCGATGATTCTGTAGCTACATATAAAAGCTATGTAAAGTTTAATTATGATAAGTTTGCCAATCATAAGTTATCATTCAGCTTTAGGATTCTTGATGCTGATTTAATATCTAATGAAGATTATATTAAGGATGCAGTTATGTATATTTATACAGATCCAGATGGAAGCAGAACAGATGGCGATTATGATAAATCAAAAGGAGATATAATATTAGGTCATATACATTCATCAGGAACGAATGGAATATCTCTTGGAGATTCTGGAACTTCGGTGATAGTCGGTAAAGAATATATTGTAGATGACTTA
>OGFK01001343.1_pt1 | contig 15985 bp, 14 predicted proteins | sample 1570931 | NCBI WGS metagenome assembly OGFK01 (sample SAMEA2581935, study PRJEB24529) | metagenome | biome: Human gut stool | place: China | collected 2011
GTACTTCTCCTTTTTCTTTCAGTACCCTTATCATACATAAAAAAGACCCTTTTTACAAGTTGAAAAAAGAGGCTCCTCTTTCTAGCGGAACCTCCTTGTTAGGATCTCATCATCCTGTTTATTTTTTTGATTTTTTATAAAAGAATCCAGCTAAACTAAATCCACAAACAGCCAATACTCCAAGAAGTACTGAAAAGACCACACTTGAATCTTGAGTTTTACTAGCATTTTTAGAGGTGTCTCCGAGAGCTTCCTGACAAGTTTCTGGCTTCTTGTCTGAACCACCTTTTTCAGCAGCAGCCATTAAGTTCGCTTTATTATAGCCATCATAGACAAAGTCAGCTTCCAAGCCCTTTTCTTCACGGATCTTATCTTCCATTTCCTTTTCAGTAGCCTTGATTTGTTTGAAGATTACATCCGCACGGTCCATGGATTCCTTGGTGACTTCACCTTGAAGGGCTTTGGCTTGCTCATCTGTGAGGCCACTGTATTTTTGATCCAAAGCAGCTTGTTCCTTGATCCAACCGGCTTCCATTTCTTTCCATTTATCTTGGATACTTGTGCCAAAGAGGTCTGGATATTTCATGACCATTTGGTCGATATGCCAAACAGCCCAATACCATGAAGTTGGATCATACTTAGCAGAGCGGACTTTAAAGGCACCGTAAGTGTCATTGACCAGGCCATAGAATGGAACATATGGGGTGTTGCGACTTTGAGCAAGACCCAACCAAACGATTCCACCAAATGGACTTGGTAAGTCTTTCTTGATTTGATAGACATGGGCATCAATGACGTTTTCATTCCCTAAAGCATACTTGTATTTCTTGGTATCGACTTTTTTGCCTGGTTCGGCCAAGTCATCTGCAGTAAATTGTTTGAGGTGTTCGAAACGGTTCCGTTGTTCTGCGAAAACATCTTCTAGACTATACTTTTTAGAAGGATCCGTTGGTTTACGAAGCAGATCAAAGTGTTGATCATCATATTTGACATCCGCTTTTGGATCCATCAGGGTAATCCCTGCATAAGTCCGTGAGCGGTTGCGTTCGGTGTATTCATCTGGACCATATGAGTCTGCAATATGGAAGTTACCATCTTTATCCGTCTTGTAATGGTCGGCTTTCTTAGCTACTGCTTCTACATCTTTTGAAGCAATGACATTGTCCTTGTCCTTGAAATCCACATGTCCTAGATAGTAGGTATTGGCAAAGATGGCATAGCGGTCTTGAGGGAATTTAATGGCTACATATTGGTGACCTGAGAGGATTTCCATGTACCAGAGCTCATTTTTATCTGCTACGACGATAATATTCCCCTCGGCAGAACCTTTTTCATCCAAGGTCTTGGCAACAATTTCAATTCCTTCTCGAGCAGTTTTTGCACGAGGCAAGACCAAGTCGATCATGGAAGCTTCTGGTAGGCCATCTTTGACCAAAGGGTCGGCTTTCAATATCTTATCATGAGGAGTCGCTGATACTGTCGCTGTCATCGACACGCCCACTTCATTAAAACCGTGAGCTCCAAAGTTACCATTGCTACCATCGCCACGCGCTGCATCATAGGTCGCTGTGTACTTCATTTCATGAGTCAAATGTGGATAGGTAAAACCATTAGACTCATCTTCGATCTTATCCCCTTCCTTATAGTCCTTAGCTGGAACTACAACAAAGTTTTGATTGTGGCGCCCGCCATCTGGTGCATAGGGATAATCCTCTGTACGACCATAAAGCATGGAGCCATCCGTTGTTAAGTCCTTTCCCACAATGAAGGCAGAACAAGCTTGTGCGACCTGCACGGGCAATAGGGCGATCACCATCAGCCCAAACAGTAGTTTGAATAGGATTTTCTTCATAGTCTTTCTCCTTATTGACTACAAAAGAGGCTTAAAAAACTTCTAAGCCAGTGAAAAACAACTATACCAACACCTTGATTTTAGTATATAATACAAGCACTCTTTTTGCAAGCGATTACAAGTGAAAACTATAAAAAAACAGTTCTGAAACAAGTTTCAAAACTGCCTTTTTCTTTAACGTGTATTGTATTGTTTCATGACCCGTGCGATGTCCCGGTTTTGTTCCCGACGTTTGATGGATTCACGCTTGTCATAATCATGTTTCCCTTTAGCGAGCCCCAAAAGCAATTTGGCATAGCCGTCCTTGAGATAGACCTTCAAAGGCACCAAGGTCATTCCGGTCCCTTTGGTGTCTTGGTCCAGCTTTTGGATTTGCTTTTTATGAAGAAGGAGCTTGCGACGACGATCTGGATCTTGGTTCCAGATATTGCCTTCCTCATAAGGAGCAATGTGGACATTGCTAAGCCAAACTTCGCCATTTTTTACTTGTGCAAAGCCATCTTTCAAGTTAATGCGTGCTGCACGGACACTTTTGATCTCTGTCCCCGTCAGCACCATCCCTGCTTCAATCGTATCCACGATGGTGTAGTCATGTCTCGCCTTTTTATTTTGCGCGACTACCTTTCCTTCGCCCTTTGCCATGTTTGGCTCCTTTCTTTGCTACTTCCTTGTAAAATGGTTTCTTCCCTTTTTTCTTTTTGGATTTAGAGGAAGAATCTTTCCGCTTGTCATCTTTTCTAGCGGTTGATCCCTTAGAAACTTTTTTGTCCTTGCGTCTGCGATCCCTGCGATTACCATCTCGGTCACGCCCTTTAGCCTTGAGGCCTTTTTCGACGACATCCCATTCACTTGGAATATAAGAGAAATCAATCTCTCCTGTCATCTTGTCGGCTCTTTCTACCTTGATTCGGATCTGCTGACCGACACGGAAGGTCACTCCGGATTTTTCTCCGCGAAGGGTTAGATCTCGTTCATTAAAATGGTAGAATTCAGGGAGATTGGTAATATGGATCAAGCCTTCAACCGTATTTGGCAACTCCACAAAGAGGCCAAATTTCACCACACTGGAAACCACGGCATCGTACTCTTCCCCAACAAAGTCTTCCATGTATTCAGCCTTCTTCATGGCTTCTACTTCGCGCTCCGCATCAATAGCTCGGCGTTCCCGACTAGAGGATTGGCTGGCAATGTCTGGAAGGACTTGTTCAAAGTGCTCTGCCACTTCTTGGGATTTTCCGTATTCGCGCACCATTCGATGAACCATCAGGTCCGGATACCGACGGATGGGACTAGTAAAGTGGGTATAAAACTCAGCAGCAAGCCCATAGTGCCCATGGTTGTGCTCTGAATAGCGGGCCTGTTGCATCGAGCGCAACAACATCATCGAAAGGACATCTGCATAGGGTTCTCCTTCGACCTTGCGCATAATTTCTTGCAGGGCTTCTTGGCTCATCTCACTAGCCGTTCCGTAGATCTGGATCCCAAAGCTAGAAGCATAATCGATAAACTTCTGTACTTTTTCTGCTTTCGGATCTTCGTGGATCCGGTAGATGAACGGCAGCTTCAGTCGCGTAAAGTGTTCCGCTACCGTTTCATTGGCAATCAACATAAAGGACTCAATCATCCGCTCGGCAATCCCTCTTTGACGCAAAACGATATCAACTGGTTTTCCTTCTTTATTGACCAAGATTTTAGCCTCATTGGTATCAAAATTGAGGGCTCCTCGGCGAATCCGCATGCCTTCTAGAATACCGTGTAAGGTAGCCATTTGATGAATACTTGGGACAATTTTCTTAAAGGTTTGAGCCTTTTCTTCGTCGCCTGCTAAGATATCATTGACGTCGCTATAGGTCATTCGAAAGGTTGTATTGATCACTGTTTGGGTAATGGTATGCTTGACGACCTTTCCATGAGGATCAATCTCCATGATGGCAGACTGGGTCAGGCGGTCCACATTAGGATTCAAAGAACAGATCCCATTGGACAAGCGTTCTGGAAGCATGGGTACTACCCGGTCGGTCACATAGACAGAGGTCGCACGATTTAAAGCTTCTTTATCAAGAGCTGAGCCTTCTGTAACGTAATAAGAAACATCTGCGATGTGAACACCCAGCTCAAAATTGCCGTTCTTGAGTAGCTTGATATGGACCGCATCGTCCAAGTCTTTGGCATCTGCCCCATCAATCGTAAAGGTAATCTCCTCTCGCAGATCCAATCGTCCCTCTAAATCCTTTTCAGATGGTACATCTGGAACCTGCTCAGCCTCTTTCAACACTTCTTCTGGAAATTCTGAGACAATGTCCATGGATTCTAGCACTTCTAAAACATCGATTCCTGGATCTGTTACATGACCGACCACATCCCGCACAGTTGCCACAAAATAATTGTGCTTGCGGCTCGGGTATTGATCAATTTCGACCTTGAGGATTTCGGTCCCTTCCAATTGGATGGCTGGCTTTTTCACATAGATCAGCTGGCTGATTTTTTGATTTTTCGAACGAATGTAGCCGGCATATTTAGGCTTTTCCTCATCCAGAACAATTTGTCCAACTACCGTTCTGACACTATGTTCCAAGACATCAATAATCTTAGCTTCCGCTGCCGTTCCTTTGTTTCGGTCTGCCACCTTGGTAATGACGATCTCAACGGTGTCACCATCGATAGCATGATTAACATCATTTCGGCCAACAAAGAGATCCTCTTCTTCGCCCTCTAAACTGACAAAACCAAAGCCATTTTTATGGGCATGAAAGATCCCCTTGAGGGTAATGGCTGGGGTCTTCTTTTGAGCCAAACGAAGAGAGCCATCATCTTCGAATTTCAACTCATGACGGCGTTCCATCAGAGAGATGGTTTTGACCAAGTCACGGAAATCCTTAGCCCCTTCTTTTCCTAGAGCTGTTGCCAGATCATTGATCTGGGCTTTGTCATGCTCTTGTAAATATTCTTTAATACTTGTTTTCATGAATGTATTTGCTGGTTATCCAGCCTCCTTTTTTCTATCTAGTTGTGTCATCATCGTTTTGCAAAATAAAAATAGGCAAAGACATTGTCTGAGCCTATCTTATTTACTAGAAAGTACCATTAAGATCATCGCAATCAATAACCAAGTAAAGACCATAACTGCCGTCAAACGCTGCATAACGGCTTCGAACCCACGCGCTTTTGAACGTTCAAACAAGTCATTTGAGCTAGCGTCAAAGACGTTGCTCGATTGGTTTTTAGTTGGTTGCATAAAAATTGCGATAATAATCAATACTGATAATACTAGTAAAATAGTTGTTAATGCTCCGCTCATATTCAAAACTCCTTAAAATCCTCACTATTATACCATGAAAATCATTTTGATTCAATATGTAAGGTTACTTTTCTTTCCTTGGGACAATACTTCAAGACCTCGATCTTTTCAGGATGGGTTTTGGTATTTTTACTGGTCAAATAATTCTGACTCCCACAGCTGGAGCAGGTCAGTTGAACTTTAATTCGCACGTACGTCTCTCACTTTCAAATACTTTCTAAATAAGAATAAGAGGAAAATCAAATCGGTAAAGGCTAAGAGGGCTGTGCCGTAAAAAACCCAATGATAGCCAAAATGCATGAAAATACTCGATCCCATCATTGGCCCTAATACGCCACCTAAATAATAAAAGAGCTGGTTATAGCTAAAGATCCGAGAAATCCCTTCAGGAGGGGTTAAACGATTCAATAATGCAGAAACTCCTGGTAGTAGGGCTCCTGTCCCGATCCCAAAGAGGAAGCGTAAAATTCCTAATTGAAGGGGTGTTTGCGCTTGGGCACAAAGGATATAGAGACAGCCACTATAAAGAAGGGCGATTAATAAGAGCCGGTGATTCCCGATTCGGTCTCCGAGTTTTCCCATCCAACCTGAAAAGAGCATACTAGAGACTCCCATAGCCGAAACAATCATCCCCGATACAAAGATCAGATTATCTCTTTGTCCCAAAGCTCGCACATAAAGAGGCAGGATCGGAGAAATAGATTGGGCGATCATTTGAATGGTCATGCTGGTCAAAAAGAGGCCCAAGAGGATATCTTTTTGCTGAATGGACATGAGCAACTGCCAACTGGATTTTTGTTCTTCTTTTGGAAGGGGCTCATAGTCTTCCTCAATACCCCAGAAGGTTAAGAGAGAAACCAAAAATAAGAAGAAGCCGACCAAGAGAAAGACATTGCGCATGCCCAGATTTTCAGCAATCAGTCCTCCAATCAAAGGTCCCATCAAGGTGCCTGCTACAACACCGGTTGACAAAGTCCCCAAGGCATAACCGGATTGGTCCTTTGATACTTGACTGGCAATCAAGGCTGTACTATTAGGGACAAAGCCTGAAAAGACACCGTTGAGAAAGCGCAAAACCAAGAGCCAAAAGACGGATGGCACAAAGGCGATCCCTCCCATGGTCAGGGTCATAGCAATAGAAGCCCTGAGCATCATGGGTTTTCGACCATAGCGGTCGGCCAGGCTCCCCCAGATGGGAGACATGATCGCAGAGGTCACAGAAGAACTCGCAACAGCAATGCCTGCATAAAAGGGAACAGCCTTGCCCGTAACGCCCAACTCTTCTACAAAGAGGGCCATAAAAGGCACAACTAACGAAAGGCTAGCTCCGATGAAAAAGCACCCGATCCAGGCAATATATAGATTTTTACGCCAATTGATTTCTCTTGTGATAAAATCATCTTCTTTCTAATTGTTGTAGGGCTGCATCTAATTGGGCATAGAGGGCAACAAGATCGCCATTATTGTCTAAGACCAGATCTGCATGGGCTCTTTTTTCATCTAGCGGCATTTGAGCAGCGATGCGTTCTTGGGCCTGCAGTTCTGATAAGTGGTTGCGTTCCATTAGGCGCTTAAGCTGGGTTTCTTTTGATACAGCTACCAACCAGACAGATTCAAACCACCCTTCATAGTGCTGCTCGATTAAGAGAGGAATATCCATAAAAAAGAGATCGGATTGTGCAGCTTGTCTGTCTCTTACCTCAGCTAGAGCCTCACGAATGAGTCTGCCTTGGACGCGGTTGGACCAGTCTCTTTCACTAGGGTCTGAAAAGATCCGCTGACCCAAAGCTAGGCGATCCAGCTCTCCTTCTTTGGTAAGGATCTCTTTACCAAAATGATCCACTAGGACACGGTAGAGTTCTCCTCCTGGTGCTTGCAAATCATGAACCACTTGATCAGCATCAATGACAGGATACCCTTTTTCTCTCAAATAGGAGGTGACAGTGGACTTTCCTGAAGCAATCCCTCCTGTTAATCCAATGATTCTTGCCATTTAGTTCTCCTTTTGACAGTGAGGACAAAAATGGGTTCCGCGTCCCCCGAGCTGGATTTTCTCAATCGGTGTCCCGCAGCGCAAACAAGGCTGGCCTGTTTTCCCATAGACCTGGTGTTCTTCCTGCATGGTACCATCCTCACCGAAAGCATTGCTGTAGGAGCGAATGGTGGAGCCACCCTTTTCAACAGCCTGAGCAAGCACAGCAATCGTTTCTTTGCGGATTGCTGTGGCTTCTCTAGCAGTCAGGCTTTGACCCAAACGGGCTGGATGAACCTTGGCTCGATAGAGAACCTCATCTACATAGATATTGCCCAGACCAGCCACTAATTTTTGGTCCAAAAGGGCTGATTTAATGGGTTTCTTTGATTTTTTAAGAGCTGCTTGGAAGGCTGGCGCTTTAAAATCCGCTTCTGTCGGCTCTGGACCAATTTTTTTCGCCAAAAAATAGCTGTCGACAAGCTCAGGTATGATGACTTCCATGGTCCCAAACTTGCGGACATCTTCATAGACCAGGGTGCTGCCATCTGTAAAATGAAAGAAGACATGGGCGTGCTTGCGAAGAGGGACTTCGTCTGGATAAAAGAAATACTTGCCTTCCATCCGCAAATGCGAGATGAGGACCAGATCCGTCAGATAAAACAAGAGATATTTCCCACGGCGCCCCATGGCCCGAATTTCTTGCCCCGGAAGATCTTGACGAAAAGCATCCCGATCCGTCTGAATCATCTTTGGATACTTTACTTCCACGGACTGGATGGTTTTTCCAAGAATTAATTTCTCAAGACCTCGTCGAACGGTCTCTACTTCTGGTAATTCAGGCATAGAACTCCTTTCAAAAACAAGAAGCAGGCCTTCTGCCCACCTCTTCTTAATATTCTTTTTCGTTGTATCCGAAATCGGCAAGATCCAATTTCTTATCCCGCCAATTTTTCTTGACTTTCACCCAGGTTTCTAGGAAGACCTTGTCCCCTAGCATCAGCTCGATATCCTTCCGCGCAAGGGTTCCGATCTTCTTAAGCATAGCCCCGCCTTTTCCGATGACAATGCCTTTTTGGCTATCGCGCTCGACCATGATGGTTGCGCGGATATGAACCTTATCTGTCTCTTCATCCCGCTTCATAGAATCCACCACTACAGCAACAGAGTGGGGAATTTCTTCCCGCGTCAAGTGCAAGACCTTTTCACGGATCATTTCAGAGACCAAGAAGCGCTCTGGGTGGTCAGTGATTTGGTCGGCAGGGAAATATTGGAAACCTTCTTCTAAGTTTTCACTTAAAATATCAATCAAACGCGAAACATTGTTTCCTTGGAGGGCTGAAATCGGCACGATTTCCTTGAAATCCATCTGACTACGGAAGTCATCGATTTGCGCCAAGAGTTGGTCAGGGTGCACCTTGTCGATCTTATTGACCACAAGAATAACCGGCACCTTAGCAGCCTTGAGGCGTTCGATAATCATGTCATCGCCCTTCCCACGTGGCTCGTCTGCTGGGACCATAAAGAGAACGGTATCCACTTCTCGAAGGGTACTATAGGCCGACTCCACCATGAAGTCTCCAAGGGCTGTCTTGGGTTTGTGAATCCCTGGGGTATCGATAAAGACGATCTGTTCCTTATCCGTCGTATAAATCCCCATAATCTTATTGCGCGTTGTCTGCGCCTTGTCACTCATGATGGCAATTTTTTGCCCCATGACGTGGTTCAAAAAAGTTGACTTCCCAACATTGGGACGTCCTAAAATGGCTACAAAGCCTGATTTAAATGTCATATTATCCTTTCACGAGGGCATACTCCCTCTTATCCAAATACCAAGGCCCAGAATTTGGGCACAAAAATCACCAGTCCTGTTAGTAGGGCAAAGCCTGATACGACGAGGACTGCTCCAGCCGCCATGTCTTTGGCATTCTTTGCCAACATGGAGAAATGGTAGTTACTAGCTAGATCCACCACATTTTCAATGGCTGAATTCATAATTTCAAAAGCAATCACCAAGGTGATGCTGAGCAACAAAAAGAGCCACTCTGTCGCAGAAATCCTAAATACCAAACCAGCAAGAATTGCTACAAGGGCTGATAAGGCATGTTTGCGCATATTGCGCTCTTCTTTGATCGCCGTGAAAATTCCTGTTATCGCAAACTCCAAACTGGAAATAAAGTCCCGATTTTTCCATTTTCGCTTATTGTCTTGTGAGTCCATAGGCTGTCAAAATCTCTTCCTGTAAGCCAAACATTTCCTTTTCTTCTTCCGGCGTATAATGATCATAGCCATTAATGTGAAGAAAACCATGCACTGCTAAAAATCCCATTTCGCGCTCAAAACTGTGGCCATATTCTTCGGCTTGCTCACGCGCCTTGTCAATTGAAATAAAGAGCTCACCAATATAGGTATCGAATTCAGCCATCATCTCTGCCAATTCTGGATTTTCTGCAAGGTCTTCCTCGTCAAAAGAAATCTCCATCTCTGGCTTGTATTCTAAACTGATGACATCCGTCGGACGATCCGTATCACGGTATTCAAGATTTAGTTCATGACTGCGTTCATTGGTTACAAAAGTCACAGCCATTTCCTTGTCTTCTTTCCCAATTTTTTGAGCAGCAAATTCTAAAATTTCTTGCGTTTGTTTTAAGATTTCGTCAGAGACTTGACCCGTCTCATCTACCATTTCAATATACATCTGGATCACCTCACTATTATCACTTTATTATATCACAAAAACCAGCCTATATACTAGATACAGACTGGATTTCAATCTTTTTCTTTGCAGGACAATCTTACACCACTGTTTGCTGGATGGCATTCATCTGGGCATAGATCCCGCCTTGTGCAACCAGTTCCTCGTGTCTACCACGCTCCACAATACGTCCTTCGGATAAGACTAAGATCTGATCCGCATCTTGAATAGTGGACAAGCGATGGGCAATGATAAAGGTGGTCCGGCCCTTTTGCAGGACTGCCATAGCCTTCTGGATGATTTCTTCTGTTTCCGTATCAATGTGAGAAGTTGCCTCATCCAAAATCAGAATTTGCGGATTCATATAGAGCGTCCGCGCAAAGGAAATCAATTGGAGCTCGCCACTTGAAAAGGCAGATCCTTTTTCTACGACTGGATGGTCGATTCCCTTTTCAAGGCGCTCTACAAAGGGCCAAGCCCCGACTTTTTTCAAGGCATCTTTGACCGCATCCCGATCAATGTGTTCCTGACTCATGGCCACATTACTAGCAATGGTTCCTGTAAATAGATAAGGATCCTGCAGGACAATCCCCATATGGCTTCGTAGGCTCTCACGAGAGACTTGGCGAATATCTTGACCATCGATCAAAATCGCTCCTTCTTGAGGATCATAAAAACGATAGAGCAGGTTCATAATCGAAGACTTACCCGATCCAGTATGCCCCACAAGAGCGATGGTTTGCCCAGGACTTGCTTGAAAGGCAATATCCCTCAGAACTGGCTTTCCTTCTTCATAGGCAAATTGAACGTCGTCAAACACGACTTCTGCCTTTTCTATCTTCAGTTCCAATGCACCATCGGCCTCTAACGGTTGGTCTAAGAAAGCAAGGACGCGGCTCCCCGTTTCTAAGGATCGCCGAATATTTGGGAATTGACGACTAAGATTGGCCATGAGATCAAATAGATTAATGACATAGTTAATATTGATAAATAAGAAACCAGCTGTCACACCGATATTGCCCTGTAGGAAAGAAATCCCAGCGATGGTCAAAATGCCCGCAATCACTAAAAACTTGAGCAATTCCGTTAAGGTCCAAGAAGCAATGGAATCGGCCAGGAGGATTCGATCATTGGCTCCTAACATCTTCTGGGTAGTGGCTTCAAACTCCTCCACCACACCAGGCTCTTGATGATAGAGTTGAATCATACTGGCACCATGCAAGAGTTCATTGACCTGGGTATTGACCTCGCTTCGCGCATCAAAGAAATCCTTCATCGGCTGGTCCGTCATGACCTTGTAGAGATACTGGATCCCATAGAAAATCGGAAAGACCAAACACAAGAGAAGGCCCATCATAGGACTCAGGTAAAAGAGAATCCCTAGGATAAAGAGGAAACGCACCAAGTAGATGACTAAAATCATACAAGAGTTATAAAACTGGGTCCGCAAGGTCTCCGTATCATTGACAATTCTTGTCGCGATCTTCCCAGCCGGCTTATCATCAAAATAAGAAATAGGCAGCCCTTGCATGACTTGAAAGGCTTGGTCTCTCAGACTAGCGGTTACTTGATTACTTCCATGTAGCAAGATCCGATTGCCCATGTAGCTAATCAGCTGCCCCAGGCTCAAGACCAAGAGATAGAATCCTCCCATCTGAAGCAAGTCCCCTTGCCCGCCACCGTGGGTCAGTGCAGTCAAAGGCCCATCGATCATCTTTTGGAGAAGAAAGGGTGACAATTCAGAAAAAATGGTGGCTAGTAAGAGGCAAATAAAGCCAGCAAGAAAGACAGTTGGATAAAGCGTGATCCTAGATAATAATCGTTTCAAAACTTTCATCTTATTCTCCTTCCTGTTTTTGTTGCCGTTGGTATTGTTCATAATACCAGCCCTCTTGAGCTAATAAATCACTAGCCCTGCCTTCTTCGACAATCTGTCCTTGATCCAAGACAATGATCCAATCCGCCTGATGAACAGCAGACAAGCGATGAGAAACAATGATGGTCGTCTTGTCTTTTCGTTCCTTTTGAATCGTGTCAATAATGGCCTGTTCAGTCTTCGCATCCACTGCAGAAAGGGAATCATCTAACAGCAAGAGCTCTGCATCTCTTAAGAAGGCACGTGCCAGAGAGATCCGTTGTTTTTGACCTCCTGATACAGAGACCCCTTTCTCACCGATCAAGGTGTCCATTCCATGAGACATCCGCTCGAGATCATCCGCAAAAGCAGCTTGGGCTATTGCTTCCACCAAATCTTCTTGGCTGGCTCCTTTTTTACCAAGCGCTATATTCTCACGGATAGACTTGGAAAATAAAATATGTTCTTGGGAAACATAGCCAATTTTATCTTCAATGGAGTGTCGGTTGTAGTCCACGATCGGTTGCTGGTTGACCAAGAATTCTCCCTCACCAACTGGGTACTGCCGCAAGAATTGTCGAACCAGAGTAGTCTTTCCTGCACCGGTACGACCAACAATTCCAACCGTCTGTCCTTTCTGAATGGTCCAATCAATGCCTGATAGGCTCTTTCGCTCAGCACCAGGATAGCTGAAAGAATAGTCCTTAAACTGCACCAAATCAATCTGCTCTAGGTAGTGAGAACCATCTGGCTCCAGATCATCCGTTTCATCAATCACTTCTTTTAATTTTTTATAGGACATTTGCCCTGTCTGGTAGACCAAGATCAAGTCCGCCATCATCCACATAGGCTCAATTAAAAAGACCAAATACAGCTGTAAAGCCAATAACTTGCCAAGACTCAACTGCCCGCTTGCCAGGGACTGGCCTCCAAATAGCAGGAGCAAGACTGTCGAGAATCCAATAAACAACAGGGCTAAAGGTCCAAAAGAATACTGGATAGAGGCAATTTTATCCCCTGTTTTGGATAGACTGGCTGTTTTTTTCTGAAACTGTTTGACCTGCTGGTCCCGTCTACTATAGGCCCGCATGACCCGGATTCCTTCGATGGACTCCAAGACTTCATCATTCAACTGAGCGACTGCTTCCCGGTTTTGCTCAACATACTCCTCCTGCTTTCTACTCAAAAAATAGGTAGAGACGACGAGGAAGATCATAGGAATAAAGGAAATCAAGGTTAATTGCCAAGAAATGAAAAACATGGTCGGAATAATAAAGGCAAACAAGCCACCGCCAAACAGGAGCACCATCATCCCGTAACCAGCCATATCGGCCATGCCATCGACATCTGTCGTAAAGCGCGTCAAGAGATCTCCTGAGCGGAATTTCTCAAAAAAAGGGCGCCGCATGGCTACTAGCTTACGAAATGCTTGCTCCTGGAGGGTCGCCTTGAAATGGACTGACGACTGAAAGAGTCGCAACTGCCAATAAAAAGCCGTTAGGTAATTGAGGATGGCTGATCCTACTAAGAGGACCATATCCCATACAAAGTTGGATTGCGTCAGCGTCCGCTGACTCAAATGATCCACTAAGCGCTGGATGACTTGCGTCGGGATCAATAAGGTGTAATCATAAAGAATCAGGACCATAGCGATCTTCACATATCGCCACTTGCGCTCCCTGATATACTCCCAAATAGCTCTGATCATATATTCTCCTTTTCAAAATGGCACAGAAAAAACCCAAGCAAGGAGCTGAGTACGTACTCAGTCCACACTTGGGCCTTCTGATGCCTATCACCAATTCAGTTAAGGCAGGTAAAAATGCATACAAAAAACCCAAGACAGACTCCTCCATCTTGGGTTCCATTTATAGTTTACATCGAACTCAACTGAGATTGGAGAAGCTGTGTATTCAATTGTGTCATCAAAACATCTACTTTGTTCATGATGGTTTTCTCCTTTCTCTTTGTTGTTCTAACTTTACCACTTATTTCCTTGCTTGTCAACGCTTTTTTGAAAATTGTTGAAAAAAGCAAAATTTTTAAGATGGACTCGCAAAAAAAGAAGCCTAGATCTTCTCTAAGCTTCTCTCTTCTGCTATGCTAGTTGCCGGGATTGAACCGGCGACCTCATCCTTACCATGGATGCGCTCTACCGACTGAGCTAAACCAGCAGTACCTATCTACTATATCATGGAGATAGGTCTTTTGTCAATATCCTGACTCATTTTTCTGCCAAATATTCTTCCTTAGTGAGGACATAATGAACTCTCGTCACCATTCTCCCTTCTTCATGCAGGTCTAACATCGCGTAGGGCTCCTCGTGAGAATATTTCATACCTGATTTGGCCATCACCCGTCCAGAAGCTGGGTTGTCCTGATCATGAACAGCAATGAGCTTGTTCATCCCTAACTGTTCAAAAGCCAAGGCAATGACTGCCTTGGTAGCCTCTGTCGCAAGACCTTGGTTCCAATAGGATTTATTCAGAACATAGCCGATACTCCCCTTCTTCAGACAAAGATCCAAATCCAGTAAATCAATCGTCCCGATAAATTTTCCATTTTTTTGAGCTCGATCCCCCATTTTCCAAGTGGGCTCGCTAGGTAAAAGAGGGCAATATTATTACGCGTCTCTTCTAGACTTTGATTGGTTGCAAAGGTATAGCGCGTAACTGTCTCATCAGAAGCATACTCAAACATAGCCGGTGCGTCTTCAAGAGTGACCGGACGCAAGTGCAAACGCTCTGTCTCCACTTCACGATAAGCCGCTAACTTCACATATAAATTTTCCATTTGACACTCCTTCTTTAGGGATTAGTTTAGCAAATAAGCTAAAGGAAGGCAAGCTCAAATTTTTCTTGCTTTTTAACCCACTTTTCTATACAATAAAATCAATCAAAACAATCAGATAAGGAGTGAAAAGGTCATTGAGTCAAGAGAGTAATCTCACACCAATGACCTTTTTACACCTAAATCTGAGCAAGGAGAAAATAATGCTCATTGGAATTCCTAAAGAAATTAAAAACAACGAAAATCGGGTCGGTTTGACACCTGCAGGCGTACAAAGCTTGGTCAAGAAAGGACATCAAGTTTTGGTGGAAACAAATGCTGGACTTGGTTCTGGCTTTGCGGATGAAGATTTCACGAAGCAAGGGGCAACCATCGTTGCGACTGCAGCAGAAGCTTGGGCCGCTGAGATGGTGGTCAAAGTCAAAGAACCTCTTGCTGAAGAATATGGCTTCCTTCGCGAAGACCTCTTGCTCTTCACTTACTTGCATATGGCTGCCGCACCTGAATTAGCAGACGCTATGGTCGCAACTAAAACAACTGGGGTGGCCTACGAAACCGTTCGTGACTTAGATGGACAGTTGCCACTCTTGGTGCCAATGAGTGAGGTTGCTGGACGGATGGCCGTGCAAATCGGTGCTCACTTCCTGACCAAACAAGAAGGTGGATCAGGCGTCCTCTTAGGTGGGGTGCCAGGTGTTCCCAAAGGGAAAGTCACCATCATCGGAGGCGGGGTCGTTGGAACCCACGCAGCTCGGATCGCCCTTGGACTCGGTGCCCAAGTGACCATCTTAGATATCAGCGCTAAACGTTTGGCTGTTCTGGAAGATGTCTTTGGTCACCAAATCCAAACCCTCATGTCCAACCCATTTAATATTGAAGCCAGCGTCCGTGATGCCGATGTTGTCATCGGAGCTGTCTTGATTCCTGGTGCTAAAGCTCCTAAATTAGTGACAGACGATATGGTTAAACAAATGCGTCCCGGTTCAGTCATCGTCGATGTGGCCGTTGACCAAGGTGGGGTTATTGAAACAGCAGACCGTGTCACAACGCATACGGAGCCAGTTTACGAAAAACATGGCGTGCTCCACTATGCCGTTGCCAATATCCCAGGGGCTGTCGCTCGTACCTCTACTATCGCCCTTACCAATGTGACCCTTCCTTATGTTGAATCCCTAGCTGACAATGGCTTCCACAAGGCAATTGCCCTCGACGAAGGCCTGCGCCAAGGGGTCACCACTTACCAAGGTCACATCACAAGCCAACCCGTTGCTACCGGTTTAGAGCGTGACTTCACACCAATTGATGAATTGGTTTAAACTATCATAAAAAAATCACCATCGAAAAAAACAAACAACTTATTTTTTTCATATGAACTAATTAAAAATGTTTTGAGTTTCTAAATCATTTTCAAAGACTTTCCGCCGTGAGAAAAGTGCTTGAAACTAAATTGTTTCAAGCACTCGGAATAATTGAGACCTTAGGCTCAATAATTAGTCATGGAACTTCGTAGAAGTTCGCTGACG